>OHBJ01000134.1_pt1 | contig 38081 bp, 37 predicted proteins | sample 1577241 | NCBI WGS metagenome assembly OHBJ01 (sample SAMEA3541594, study PRJEB24748) | human gut metagenome | biome: human gut; feature: human-associated habitat; material: faeces | place: China | collected 2012 | reverse complement strand
GCCAACCAGTTGCGGCTTCTTGCCGCCGACTCGGCCATCAACATCGCCGACGTGGGTCTGGAGGCATATTGCTCAGCTACCGGTGTTGCGCGTTCCGCCCGTGAATTTCTAGAAGTACGCACTGAGCCATCGGAGCTACGCAATTTGCAAATTGATGACATCACATCTAAAGATGTCTACGATGCCGCTATGGCCGGAGATAAACTTGCCAGGGAGATATTCACATATACCGGCACAATCCTCGGACAAGCATTTGCTGACATGATTGCCTTCTCTTCGCCACAGGCAATAGTGCTCTTCGGGGGCCTCGCGAAAAGTGGAGATCTGCTCCTTAAACCGGTCAACGAAGCTCTTAATAAGTCTGTTATGCCTATTTTCAGAGGTAAGACTAAAGTAATTCTCTCCGAACTGCGCGAGAGTGACGCTGCCGTTTTAGGAGCATCGGCTCTCGGATGGGAAGCCAAATACAGAGCTGAACTAAATCCGGCTGCTGCCCAACAGGCGTCTTTACCGGCTGAAATCGAGAAAGAGGACTGACTATTCATAAAGTAGTATCACGGGGGAAGGCCAATGCTTTCCTCCGTTTGCTTATAAGGCAGGTATGAACTTTCAGAGAATTTCAATTGTATTATACTTAAAATTTCGGTCATGGAGAACCACGCCTGGCCGATTGATAGAAATATGAATTCCACACCCGCCAGTTGCATCTATATAAATAGGCCCTATCAGGCAGCCTGCGATTCGAATTTCGGAATATCGCGGCAACGAAGAGAATACCCCTCTCCTCTTGTTTTTAAAAAAGTTACTCCAGAGACGATGCATATCATAATTCCCTATCTTGAACTGGAGCATGGACGAACAACAGACTTCACGTACGGAGGATTATTGATGTGGGTAGATTATTTTCAATATGAGTATTGCATCTATGCTGATACGTTATTTATCAAAGGGGTAGTAGAGGATAACACGGCTATTCCGGCCTTTTCCCTTCCATTGGGTGCTCTTCCGTTAAGTGAATCAGTAGGACTCATTGACCAGTGGTGCCGTCACCATAACATAGCAACCACTTTTTCTGCGATTCCGGAACACGCGGTGGCAGATATGCTTGCTCTTGAGCCTAAAAGTGTAAAAGAACTGACCGACTGGGGAGATTACCTCTACGATATACAGTCCCTGAGCACTCTTGCCGGTAAAAAGCTTGCAAAAAAACGCAACCATCTGCATCGCTTCGCAGAGGAATGCCCCGGAAGCAGCGTTGAGCTTATAACCGCCGCTAACGTAAAGGATGCCGAAAGTTTCATGAACATATACGATGCTGAGGGAGATGGTGCTGCAATGGAAATTACTGAAAGCCGTCTTACACGTGCTATGTTGCGTCTCTATCATACCGGTTCACAGCTGATGCAGGGTATGCTTATGCGCGATGCCTCGGGCAAAACCATTGCATTCACTCTTGGCGATGTAAAAGGAGATACATTATATGTGCACATAGAGAAAGCCGATCGCAATGTTTCAGGTTGCTATGAAGCTGTGAATCAAGCATTTGTTAAACTAATGCTGAATCGTTATCCTGCATTGCGTTATGTCAACCGCGAAGATGACGGAGGTGATCCCGGTCTACGCCAGGCCAAGCAAAGTTACCGTCCTATTGAGATACTTCCAAAATACAATATTATTTTTTAGCACCGGATTTACATCTATCTGACTAAAATTTGCTATCTTTGCACCCAAAAGGGTATATCGCATGACTCAGTTAGCTAAATACGTAAAGGAGATGCGCAAGCAGTTCGGGCTTACGCAGGTTGATCTGTCCCAGAAATCCGGGGTCGGTCTGCGCTTTGTGCGCGAACTTGAACAAGGGAAGACAACCCTTCGCCTTGACAAGGTGAATCAAGTTCTTGCAATGTTCGGAGCCGAAATGGCTCCGGCTAAAATCACTGAGGTATGAAACAGGCAAAGGTATTTCTGAATAATGCGCTCGCCGGAATTCTGACCGAAGATGATTTGGGTTATGAATTTCGCTACGATTCCGATTATCTGAAATCGGATGGTGCCGTTGCTGTGAGCCTGACTTTACCGCTGACAGATAATCCATACCGCGACAATGTGCTTTTTCCGTTCTTTGACGGTCTTATCCCCGAAGGCTGGCTCCTCGACATAGCGGAACAGAGCTAGAAAATATCTGCCCGCGATAGATTCTCATTGCTGCTCGCCTGCTGCAAGGACTGCATCGGCAACGTCAGTGTAATCCCTATGGAAAGAAAGGAGGACGGCAATGAATAAGTGTCTTTACTGCTATAAGCCGTTGGCTGATGGTGAAGTCGATTACCACAAGGCTTGTGCCCGCAAAATATTTGAATCGACGACGGTACCAGTGTTGCCCTATACACGTGCCAATATCAAGGAACTGGCAAGGGAGATAGTGACAGCAAGCACGACCGTAACCGGTGTTCAGGCGAAGCTGTCGCTCGACATCTCACGAGGTCATTCCGGGGAGCCTCAGAGGTTCACTATCGTAGGACTGTGGGGACGGTTTATACTGAAACCGCAGACTGACCGATTCGCCAATCTACCGGAGAATGAAGATCTGACCATGCACATGGCTGAAGCAGCCGGAATAAAAGCCGTGCCACATTCGCTGATACGGTTTGCCGACGGCGAACTATGCTACATCACTCGTCGCATTGACCGCACAAAGAAAGGCGCGAAGATTGCTATGGAAGATATGTGCCAGCTATCGGAACGACTTACCGAGGACAAATATAAAGGTTCATACGAGCGTATCGCCAAATTGATACGCCAACATTCCTCAGCCCCATTGTTAGATGTCGTCAACTTCTGGGAAGTGGTATTATTCTCGTGGTTGACAGGAAATGCGGACATGCATCTTAAGAACTTCTCCCTCTTCTGTCCTGCCGACAACTACATGCTGACACCGGCATACGACCTGCTGTCAACCGCTCTCGCCATGCCTGACGATGACGAGGAACTGGCTTTGACACTCAAAGGCAAGAAGAAACGGATAAAGCGGGAAGATTTTGAGAAAGCGATGCGTGACAGCTGCATGGATGAAAAAGCCATCGCAAACCTTTTCGTCCGATTCTCCAAAGCCATCCCCAAATGGCATGAGCTGATAAATGCCTCTTTCCTTCCGACGGATTTACAGGAAGCCTATCATGACAAGATAGATACAATGGCAAAGCGAATTACAATCTCAGAGTAAAAGATATGGAATTGAATTTGAAGCCGGTTTCTCCGGAAATCATAGACTATGTGGAGCGGGAGATTATTCCACGCTATGCCTCCTTTGACCCGGCGCATCGGGAGAACCATGTACGCATGGTGATTGAGCAGAGTCTGAAACTCGCCGAGCACACACCATTGATAAACGCCGATATGGTTTATGTCATAGGGGCATTCCATGACCTCGGTCTTATCAATGGTCGTGAGAATCATCATAAGGACTCCCGAAAGATTCTTGAAGCTGATGAATTTGTCAAGTCTCACTTCACCCCGCAGCAAATTCAGATAATGGGCGAAGCTGTAGAGGATCACCGAGCTTCCAACAGTCAGAAACCGCGCAGCGAGTACGGGCTGATTGTAGCAGAGGCCGACCGTTTCATCGAACCGGAGATGATAATCAGGCGCACCATCCAATACGGCCTGGCGAATTACCCCGAGCTTGGTAGAGCCGGACATTATCAAAGGACAATCGAACACCTCAACGAAAAATACGGACCGAAAGGTTATCTGAAGGTCTGGATTCCGTGGAGCTATAATGCAAAGAATCTGAACAGACTCCATGCTCTGCTGACCGACAAATCCCGGCTCGACGAGATTATCAATCGGATTTTCGATGAGGAAACAGCCTCTACGAAATAGTCCCCACAGAGCTTAATTGACCATCCTTTCAGAGTCAATTACACTTGCCTTCGGACTGAATGCCGACATCTTCGGACGCATCTTCTCTACATTCTGCGCGAGAATGTAAAATCGCGTGCTCAACTTTGGGTAATTATCAGATTTTGAGTAACTTTACAGCACAATAGTTACTCGATTTGCAACTTCTATCCGACTTACTTTTCGCGGTACAAATCGGTAGAGCTGAAAATTTACAGTTACTTGAAATTAAATTTCCGTATTTTAACTGTTTATCTCACGAAAAATCATTAACTTTGCACTTGTGCAAGATGTACGAAAAAGAGGTCATTTCCGAAGGATGAAGTCAGCCACGAGGCCCCAAATCCTCAAAAATCAGAAATGCAACCTGCCTCTGTATTATAAAAGCTCAAGTAGCACGCTATCAACGATATAAGGATAGTGCATCGGCAAGTAACCTATTGACGCGAATTTGGGGTAAGAATCCACAAAATCAAATAACGACATATTGACACGCAAAAACAGGCGGCCAAACATTGGTCGCCTGTTTTTCGGGACCTGCGATGGTTATTGCCAAATTACGAGCTGCCCGTTGGATTCAGGCACCTCGTAGTCGAAATTGACTTGCGGCTTTGTGGAGAAGAAACAGTATGCCCCCATTGCAGCGAACAGGTTCATGATGAAATTGTGGACGCTGCGATGGCGGGAATGCACAAACCGCACCACGTTCTTGAGCATGTCGTTGACTGACTCGATGACGCTTCTCTTGCGGAGCATTATCTTGTCGTAGAGGGGCATCAGACGCTGTCTCATGTTTGAGCGCAGCCCGGTCACGAGACGTACCCCGTTGTCCCACAGATGCCCGAAAAGCGACTGCGAGATGTATCCCCTGTCAGCGTACAGCTTGCCGAACACCCTGTCTGTCAGCGTGTCCATGACTGACTCCTCGCGGTCGTCGACGTTGGCTCGGGTCAGCACGAAGTTCACAAGCTCGCCCCTTTCGTTGCACAGAAGATGCAGCTTGAAGCCGACGTACCATCTCATGGTGCTCCTGCCCTTGGCCGCTATGCCCTTGAATACCTTCATGTTGAATTCACGCCTGTTGTGCATCACCGGGATGCAGGTGCTGTCAACGAAGCTGATGCCCGTGCATTTCCCGAAACAGGCAAGACGCAGGAACATTGTCAGAGCCACGAAGCAACGAGGCATGACCTCGACAAAACGGCTGTACGAGAACCGGCGGGGAAACAGATGCCTCCACTGTCCGCACACGCAGGACAGGTAATAATGCTTGAAGTTGCGGTAGGTATTGAAGTGGAAGCATATCAGGATCGTGATGACCTCCGCGTCGGACATTATGCGCTTCCTGCTGCGTTTAGGAGCGTCGGGAGAAAACGGAAGGGCGTTTTTCGCCATCTCGGTTTCAAATTTCTTGCAGAAATCGTCGGCGATACAGAAAATTTCAGTAACTTTACACTCTGTAATCATGATATGTATTTTAAAGTTTGACACCTCTAAATTACTAAATATCAATGACATTACCAAAAGAATCGGCGACTTTTTCAAGCTGCCGATTCAACTTTTTCAGGGCGGTTCTTATCCCGAACTCGCGTATTAAGCAAATAAGAGTCACTGAAATAGATTGCTTTCAGTGGCTCTTAATAATTACACGAAGTAGTGGAGTGAATATAATTAGTCCGTATTCCAAAGAGCATCTAAATCTCCATCATAGGCATCCAATGGGTCGGAAGACTCATTATTATTATTTATATAGTCCTCATATGGTGGCTCATAGTCCACCTCTAGAGTTATGTTTGCTATATTTCCATGAATAAACCCGTAATGGTCTATACAATATTGGCACTTGAATCCATCAATAATTTCAGAAACCACAATAAGACCATCATGGAAATTATTATTTATGGAATCTAAACAGTATTTTGGCTCTATGATAATATTGCAGTTTATATCCATAAATCCGACCTTTCCATTTAAGGCAAACCCTATCGTATATTCCCAAGCATCAACTATTTGGTCATATTTAGGTTCTGCCAAAACTTTTCCATCTGTATCAATGACACCGAATTTACCATTCTTCTCAATTAGCAATCGATTGTAAACAAACAGATGAATCTCATCATATATATTGGGCAGGATAATTTCACCTTTATAATTCAATAAGCCTTTATATTTGCTCCTTGATCCATATTGTTTGAGTTTGGCAAATATGGAATTTGATGGAAAGGGCACAATTTCATTTGGCCTAATTGTCTTTCCAAACACAAAAAGATTTCCTAATCCATATTCTGTAGAAGAATCTTTGAAGTATCCATAAATAATCATATCATTTGCCAGAAGAAACTCATACGAATCTGTATAAAAGGACAGTGCATTGAGCTGGCTCGCAACGGCAGTCAGATTATTCACTCCGGTGATTTCAATGTATTCCATATAATTAATCAATAAAACGTCATGACTTACTCGGTTTCCGCGTAAGTTTTAATATACCATTGGATAGTTCCACGACTTGCAAAATGAAACTCTACCGTCGCCGTAGCAATTTCATAGATGCCACCCAAACCAAAAAAGCCGTGCACATTACGCTTGTCACTCCTTACGGTCTCAAGCAAAATTCCCACTCAGTAATCACGCAGAGTACAATTACACTACAATCTCTATTCTAACTACAATGGTTTGCGAAATTTTAACGAGCCATTGTACCAACCGTATTTTTACTCAGTTATTATCACTAAATCTAATAATTTATTTATTTCAGGTGAAGATAGAGTTCTTCTTGTTCCTGAGAAAAGCTCTGTTGTATGAAGGAATGTGGTTATCTCCTCTCGGTCTTTTTTATCAGATACGACAATTCCCTCTATGTCTTCAATATCGAACTTTAGAGTATGTTTTTTGAGTTCTTCTGTCGGGGCTGGTCTCTTTTTCAGAACTGGGTATCTGCGCCATGTATCGTAAGCCTCTTTGGTTAAAATCCATTTAACTTCTGTTATCGGTACTGTATATCTCCATTCTCGCTCTGCGTAATTATTATATGGACTTCCTTTCCACTCAGATATATATTTTTTACAGTATCCGACTATCCCATCTTCCGACCAAGCTTTCCAATTTCTAGTTAGTCGATTTAACAGTTCATCCGTAAGATACCAAACGGGACTCATCCATTTCTGCCGTAATGCCCATTCCTTTTTCATCATGATAGCATACTCGCCGTAATCAGGATCTGCATTCTTCATAAATTCGGAAATATCATTATCTTCAATATCTCCAAATGAAACCATTGGTATGCCCATATACCTCACATCAGTAGGATCCTTTGAGAGTCTGAGATCCTCTTCATGATAATTAGGCACAAAACCTTCGGTCAGAACTTCAGTTATCCGAGAAAACTCTTCAAACCGATGTATTATAAAGCTATGTTTACTACTCATTATGCTCATTTTTTAAGAAACGTCTTACATCATCGAACAAAGAAGGCTTGAGATTTATGTCTGAAAAGTCCTTAAATAATATATTGACTTCAATCTCCGTCCTAAACGGCTCATAGTTTACTGTGTTTAGATAACTTTGGAGTTTTGCTAGCTCAGGGAAAAACCAATTATGTTTTTTATTCATCCATCGGCATACCATCGGACATGCTATCTCTTTACACGGACTTTCCTTGAATCGTAACGATATCCCTTCGAAATCCTTATACCGAATCGGAGTTATGTCGGTGTTATAATCTGTTTTGCGCCAATACTGGCATCCCTCATCATCCCTTTTCTCTATTGGTTCCAAACTCTTCATGTTAAGAATGATATAGAATCTGAGTGTCTCTCGGATAAAATATATTCTTTTATCCTTATTTTCCTTATCCGTAATAGAATCATAGCCTACTTCATAGTTGGGAATCAGGGCTATCTCGTCAGTGATGAGATGTGAAATCCAATGGAATTTTGATGTTGTAGATAAATGATTTACATTTTCCTTAAGGAGATGGTAATTTATCCGGTCGTTGGACACATCCATCAAATCAGCAAGACGTAAAAGGATGGAAATGTATTTGGAGCTAACTACATCATCCTTAGCCGAGGAACGCATATCATAAACATTATGAATATCTTTACCATGGTCTTCTCCAGCCTTCGCTACTGCTTCAACTATTGTTTCTTCAAGATATTGAAATAGGTCGTACCGTTTATTCTTTATAAACAGGGCACTTTCTTTGGGATGTTTATCCCTGACATCGGATTCAAAGTAATCAAACACTTCATTGAATATTGCTGTCATTTTCACGCCAAAAGATTTCCAGAAATTAACGAACCATTCAGGATCTCCTGTCATGGATACATTCTTATCCCATTCCTTGACTTTATTTTTCATTTCAGTCAGACACCTGTCCATCAATTCTATGTTCTGCTCTTCAGCATGACAAAAACGCTGCAAATCAGGATGAATAACCATACTGATGTCATGTAGATAACATGCCAAAAAAAGAATATAATAATCAAGCTGCTTTAACTGAAAATAATCAATACGCCGTATTATTTCCATAGAAAGGATAATCAGTTTTACGGCATGCTCCTCATTGTGTAGGGTATATGAATTTAAGAACTTCGATCCATTCTGCCACAATCCTTTTACAATCCTGTGAGTTAATATGAGGTGATCCACTTTCTCTGGATCCGATATTTGTAGGATAAATATTTTGACCACTTCGGGAAGACCGTTGTCTACAATCATTCTTTCTGGAAGTGCATGGTATTCAATCTTTGACAGAAAGTGCCAGAAATCTTTGAAGTCGAAATGAGGATTCCTAAGCCAGACAAGGATCCGAAATGCCGCATAATCTATATTACCGCCTCTTGTCTTTACAAATGGAACCTCCTCTGACGGATTAACACCTACTAATACTGAAAAATAAGCGTTGAGTATTCTGCGTTTGAATTCCTCAGATATGTGCTCCATGAAATATATACCCTCTTTTGCTCCAGCCATGGGCGAAGTCGCGTCACTCTTTTGTTGGTTTTCTTTATTGGCATTCTTATCCGCAGAAAAGATAAAATAGAATTCCCGATGAATAAACTCTCTTAATCGATCGATAGCTTTAGCGGTATCAATATTGGCTGCAGCTGGAAAATTATTACGAAAACTTTTGCGCAGACTCTCATACTTATCTACACTTATAGTTCGCGCGGAGATGACACCTTCAATATATTTATGAAAATATAGATGAGAAGAAGAGCTATTATGCACCGTAGAAAATGACTCTTCAAATTTTGTTATCTGATCTTTAAGTTTTCTTGCGTATTCTAAAGAGCTGCATTTTAATATCTGTAATGCTTCTGCTCGGAAAGATTCCTTATCCGTAAGTTCGAACCATAACTCTTTTTTACCCTTGCTGAATACCATATCAGACGAATATACGGATACTACTTGGGGCACATTTGAATCTTTAGCCATTTCAACTGGGGAAGAGTATTTATTGCGAATTTCCAATCCCTCGGGGGTCAACAATCTCAGGAACCAGTCCTTAAGTCCTTCCTCTATATTTCCAGAATCCATAGTCTCAAGCCACATATTTCTGGATAAGAAAATTTTCCGGAATCTTTTAAAGACTTTAAGTTGAAGGGTATTATCATTATTGACGGCCTTCCCTACATGCGTGCCATTCTCCTGTTCTTTCTGTTTGATAATATTCCATGCATAATCATTTAGGGCATTCATTTTCTCCTTTGAGATGCGTCGGTCATCTCCCTCTGTAAAGATTGAGGACGTCCCAGAAGCATTACGTCCCAGACCTCCCATTGACTTTATGGCTCGATCTGCGGCATCAATAGTTTGAATGCTGCTTTTTTCATCTTCATAAAACACAATTTTGTATTTATCCTCCAGTTTCTTGTGAAAGTCTATGGCCTTTCCGCAACATTTTTTTAGGTCTTCAAACAGTGATGAGCAATCACTAGAGTCTTTCAAGGATGTTTCCCAACGTAGTTCCAAATCTTCAATAGAAGCCAGCTCTTCTAGGGCTTTATTCAGTTCTTTTATCTTATCATTAAATTGATTTTTTAAATCTTCATCATATCCTTTGACATAGATCACGGAATCATCCACATAGAAATAATCCTTGCCCTTAAACATATCATCACCCATAATCTTCCTGCGTACATCCGTCATACACAGATTACCGAAGAAATAAGATTGTGGGAGCCCCTGCGCAACTCCTTTGGCGAATAGATCGGCATGGTCTTTAAATCTTGGTTCGGCACCTTCATCTCCATAATAATCAAATGCGGGATCTATGATTTTGTCATCATCCTTAACTTTTAGAAATAAGAGCTTTGCAGTTGCTCTTTTAAGAATAGTTAGGTTTTGGTGATAGATTTTCTCCTCACTGTTAGTTGAATCTGATTCGGTAAATTTATTTACCTTATTACGATATCTTTCTTTGAGGACATCGCAAATCTTTACAAATAAGTAAAATGGAGAAATAGATGGGAAAAAATCCTTGATGTCAAGCGATACTTCGTATTCATACTTATGGCTTTTGCTATACTTGGTGCATGATTCCACAATCTTCTGGTTATATGCCTGATAGTTCGGGGCCCATTTTTCATAGATGCGTTCTAATTTCAAGGAGCCGCGATTCCCATAGAAATTATCCGGAATTGACTTAAGCAAATCTGACGGAAAACGCCGAGGTATCGCACCTGGTATGTCATCTATTTCATCGCTATCCTCAAACATTAATACTTGTAACATAGCAACCATGCATATCTGATCTACAAGAGATGCTGTATGCAGAGGCCTGAATCTTAATTTATCTTTTTCAGTATCATACTTCTTTAAAGAGAAGAAAACAGAAGTTTCAAAGTACTCATCGCTCTTGAAAATGACATCTTCAATCCTAGCCTGACATGCCGTTATCACCTCATTAATCACATCCCAATTGTATTTGTCGTGAAGGATATAATATAACTCAAGATCGCTCTTGTTATATAGCGGACTATTGGGATCCGAGCTCTTATTTTTGGCGTCTGACCTGTCTGGCGTTGTATCTAAAAGATACAGTTCGTCTATGTATGATTCCAAAGCATAGATTGCCCGATATATATTTCTGTAGGAGGTGACAAACTTAAATAGGGGTGCGTCTTTAAGTTGTGCAATATTATTCGAGGTCATTTCTCTCATGGTGCGTACAATTAATTTTTGTTCTTAAGATTATGCGATGAAAACTCAACCATTGCCATCCACTCTGAAATCTCTTTGTAGAGTATTTCATCAGATTTAGGATCAGGTAGAAGTTCACTCCATTCAATAGTTCCTTTATTGCCGATATCGTCTTTATAAATTGCAGCTTTGACATCTTGATTGAAATCGTGCGGGTGATTATCCTGTTTGAAAACTGGTACTGAAATTTTACGGCAGAATAATAAATCATCACCAGAGTAAAGGCCAAGGGTTATCTTGTCCGAACGATATGAATTGAATTCTCGGAGACCTTCATCATTTATGCTTAAATTAAGGCTGCCATCCTCGTATCCGACCATAAGTATATTATTGAGTCCTATTCTCAATCTTGTCTGAGATTGTGGATCTTGTGCCAGTTGTTTCCAATGGAATATCTGATCCATAACTTTACAAAGAATATAGGCATCCAAGAAAAAGATATTCAAATCCACCAATGTTTTAATCATCAGGCGAATTCTATCCATAAGATAGCCAACATTATACTTTAGGCTTTTATCTTTAAGAAGAATATATTGATAGAAAATGAGACCAGGATGCGAATTCAAGAAATCAGAGGCTTTTATTTTCTCATCAATGTACCTGCCTTTCATAATTGCTCCGACAATTTCCTTGTCGAGACCGGGGATAGGATTAAATATATATGATAGAAGAAAGAATCTATTCTCAATGTCAATAAGTTTATGCGGATTCTCGTGTCTGAATATTCCTTTGGTTTTATCATGCATATACTTATCATACTCAACATTCGAACTCTCCTTAAGTTGCCAGATGAAATTGGAGTATTTTGAGAGAACATCAGCAGGGTTTCTTTTCATAAGAGAAATATCATTTTTATTCGCAGCATACCATTCTCCATAATCTTTATACTCTGAGGGGATCTCATCTTTGGAGATTCTAATGCCCAATCGTGCTAATGATTGATGAAGCTTCATGAATCCATTCCAGCCTGCGTCATCATTGTCAGGCATTATTTTCAATTTATGCCCACGTAATAAAGATAAGTCATCTTGAGGAATAATCGTGGCACTTGGAATAGCTACAGCAGCTTTGCCGCTTGAGAGCATAGCCAGACAATCCGTTACGCCTTCTGTTAGATACAACTCTTCATCAATAGAAGACCCGTTAAGCAAAGGCATATTGAAGAGATGAGTCTTCTGACATGATAAAAATTGAAAGCGAGGGGCTTTCTCGTTGTCTCCTATATACCGTGACTGTAGTCCCAATAACATTCCGTTTACATCTCTGTAAGGGAAAATGATGCATGGTGTCCAAAAGGACAGATACCCCTTTTCACCAAATAATCCACTTAAGCGACATCGTTCTTCACCAAATATTACCCGGACTTTCTGGCTTAAAGCTCGGCTGTCATCAAGTGCTTTGATTCCAAGCTTAATAATGATTCCCTTATTTAGTTTTCTCTCATCGAATAAAAAACGTTGTGCGTTGTGGGTCAAAATCATATTTTCAAGTAACCATTCCGCCATCTCCGCATCAAACTGTTTATCGAAGTCCAAATTATTCCGCCTCGAAACAGATTGGGTGGTCATCCTTCTTTTAGGTACATATGTTGGCTTCCCGCTAGGAAGTACTATGCCATAAATTGCACATAACTTTTCGCATGCCTCAGTAAATCCACATCTCTCATACTCCATCATAAAACTGATAGCATCACCGCCCTTACCACATGAAAAGCAATGCCATATATTTTTCTTTGAGGGATGGAATGATAGGCTGGGAACAGATTCAGAATGCAAGAAACAATAGGCTTTATGCCTACGGATTTCAATCCCGAGTCTATCAGCCAGCTCTTCACAATCTCTCTGCCGAAGATCATCTATAATATTCTGAGGTATGAACATAAGATTTATACGAAAATACATCAATCATATAGGAATGCAAAGTTACGAATATATTTTGAATTAACAGCTATTAATGAGAAGATTAGCAGGGCGGCGGAGTCAACTGGCCAGTGCGAAATTACGAAATAATTCGATTCAAAGATTGGATAGGGGAAATGAATTTTAATTTTTCACGTGGTCTTCTATTGATCTTATGTTGAATTTTCAAGATATCCTCATCGCCAAAGTCGTCAAAATCAGCACCTTTTGGGATATATTGCCTTATGAGCCCATTGATGTTCTCGACAGCCCCCTTCTGCCACGAGGCATAGGGATCGGCAAAATAGACTTTTACATCAGGCAGTGACTTGCGCCGCAGCAGCTTTGTCAACAATTCATGGGCGGCGAACTCGCCACCGTTGTCTGTCGTTATGGTCAGCACGTATTCACGCCAGGGGAAAAGAAGCCTGGACGCCTCATGCGCGAGCGCTTCGGCCTTCTTGCCCTTAGGCAGTTTCTTCATCAGCAGGAAAGACCGGCTGCGCTCCACCATCGTGAGAATGGCGTGCCCGCGGGAATCGACAATCAGGTCCATTTCCCAGTCACCGAACCTCTTCCCGTCGGCCTCCTGCGGTCTGTCATGGATACTGGCTCGGTTCGGTATGTTCCTTACCCGCGCCCCCGGGGTTCCGCAACGCTTCCTGTGTTTCATGTGATGGCGGGTGTGCGAGGCAAGTTCTCCGGTACTGTCATTCCGGATTTCCCGATAGATGCGTTCATGGGAGATTTTCAGTCCCTTCAAGGCGAGCGACCCTGAGATCTGACGTGGAGACCACTGCTCTTCTTTCAGAAGTTTCAGAGCCTTGCCCATCACTCCGGGTTTAAGCCTGCTGTTGGTGACAATACGTTCCCGACGTTCCATTGCCATCTCATGGGCGATTTTAGCACTGTAGTGACCGTCCTTGCAGGCATTGCGGGATTTCTCTCTGTAAACTGTCGAAATATGACAGCCTATCTCCTCCGCTATCTCTTTCGGAGGAGTTTTTCTTTTCAGTAACGCAGAAATTACGTACCTTTGTTCCGAGGTTAGTTGATTGTACATGGCAATACAAAATTAATTAATCTCAGGGAGACTTCGGTCTCCTTTTTTTGTATTGCCAGTTGAATTTGCCGATGTCCGCTCTTGGGGGCGGTTTAGGCCGCCCCCGCCGCTCGGGCATCCCCCTCCAGAAGGAGAGAGGATGGCCTCCTCAGCTCACCGCCTTCGCACTTCGTCTTTGAATTCGCCGGCTGGCGCATGAAATTCCTTGCAGAAATCATCGGCGACACAGAAAAATTTCAGTAACTTTGCTCTCGGTAATCATGATATGTATTTTAAAGTTTGGGACCTCTAAATTACTAAATATCAATGACATTACCAAAAGAATCGGCAACTTTTTCAAGCTGCCGATTCAACTTTTTCAGGGCGGTACTTATCCCGAACTCGCGCTCTTAGGATGAATTAGAAATTGAGAGAGAGCATCGCCTGGATGCGGTTATCGTGCGACTGGTCGCCGTTATAGTTGACGCGTCGACCGTAAAGATATTCCACTCCAGTCTGTATAAGGCTGTTGATGTTCCAGAATACATTGGCCACGACATACTGGGCATATCTGTATTGCTCTCCCCATGGACTGTCGGTTCCTGTATAGCGGGGGACGTAAGTGCGCACATGGCTGTAGGTGGCAGAGCAGAACACCGACTTCGAGAAGTTATACTGCAGTCCGCCGTATGCACCCCAGGCCTTGATCGGGTTGAGTTTTCCAAGGTCTGTCGCCGAGGGCATCAGATCCATTCCCATGCCGTTAAGGTCTTGAATATAACTCGAGATTCCCTTTCCGTATACAGCTTGATAATAAGCCGTGAGGTTCCCGACTATAGGTGTCGAGCCGCTTGCCTTGACACCCCATCCTATCCTATCGACGTTGTGAGCAGTAATCAAGTCGCGGTAATAGAGGTTTCTCAACATTGCAGAGAATCGCAGCCAACCTTTTCCGTTATTCCATGAATACTGGATGTAGGCGGGAATATCAGGCACGCGCTGATTTACAGAGAGGGTTTTCGTAGCCAGCGTAAACGAGTTGGCGGGTTGCTCCACGCCAACGCCGGCTTTCCATTCCTTTTTACGGCCGAATGGCTTCTCATAATACAGAACGGTGTGAGGCAATGCCGTGAAAGCATTCGGGCCCTCATAGTCAATTGTCGGAGGAGCAGCCGCCATGTCGCTGAATAGCGAGAATGCGTATCCGGCCGTTATGCCGCGATATTTAAGATACGCCTGAACTATCGACGGAGCATAATTCTCACCCATGAAATTCACCGAGACATAAGCTCCTATCTGGTTGGCAGTACCTGGCAAGGCAACCATATTGACAAATAGGCTCGACTGCTGGGCGCTGATCTGGAACTTCCCTCCGTTGCCTGGCGCTCCATTCATTGGCAGTGCGGAGGTCGTGAAGCAGTTGGGGTCGTCAATGACGTCTCCGAGGTCGTAGCCTGCTGTAACCTTTACCTGACCTCCGATTCCGAGATAGAATTTCCCCTCTTTGCCGAAAATGGCGAATCGTGGCAGCCCGGGAACATTGTAGGCTTGCGGCATGTTCTGGCGTAGCGCCTCGTGCATGCCGAGAGTGTCTCCCTGCACAAACAGAGAGGAAGACACCTTTTCATCATTCCGGGCCGGATGCGACTGGGCTACGACGGGAAGCGCGACCGAGGCTAAGGCCAACGAAAGAATAGTAACTCTTTTCATCGTTTAAAGTAGTTTTGTTTATTTTGTCTCTGTTATAGTGTCGATTAATATTGGACGCTGCGGTCAAATATGTCTCGGGTATGAAAACCTCTGCCATACTTTCTGTCGCCTTATAGTGACAGAACAATATAGATATAGAACAATGGTGAGCAAACGTTTGTTGAGCAGAAAAATTTTTTCCTGCAGACTGAACTAAGCTGTCTCTATCCGTGTTGTAAATGCAAACGTAAAACAAAGCGCCGGTACTATCACAGTATTTCACGCTTAATCAAAATCATACTATGGCAAACACAAAGTATTCTCCTGTAGTACAGGAACTCGCCGACCTCATCAAGGAGAACAGCTGGGAAGACAAGTTCGCCCAGGCCTTCGCAAAGGTCAAATCGTACAACATCCCCGGTCTCTCCGACATCGACAGCGTGGAGAAATATCTCGACTGGCTCGAAGCATACATGCATTGGGTACCGGCTGAGAACCGCGAGGGCACTCACGTATACCAGCATCTCTTCCGCTCCTTCTTCGTGCTCGATCAGGAGCCGCTGAAATCGCTTCAGACCCCGTGTGCCCCGGCCGACAAAATGCCGGAACTCACTCCATTGTCGAAATGGATGGTCGACTACTGCTACGGCATCGGCGACTGGCTTGACAGCCCCGAGTCAATCACTACCGACAGCGTGAAATCCTTCTACGACAGCGCCGTCTACAACATGGACGAGTATGAGGAGCCGCGTGGTGGCTGGAAGACATTCAACCAGATGTTCGCGCGCCACGTCAAACCCGGTTGGCGTCCCATCGCCGCCATCGATGACGACAAGATCATCGTTCATCCCGCCGACGCCCAGTTCGGTGGCCAATGGGAGATACGCCCCGACACCCACGTGCGTATCAAGGGCCTCGACTGGAAGATCGAGGAACTTCTTCAGGGCAGCCCCTATGCCGACAAGTTCAAAGGAGGCATGTGGTGCCACAGCTTCCTGAGCTGGACCGACTATCATCGTCAGCACGCCCCACTGTCGGGCATCGTTCGCGAGGCTCGTGTCATTCAGGGAGCCTGCTACGTGGACCTGATTGCCGTTCCTTCCAAAGAAAATCCCGCCACCCACGAGGTGGAGGCTTGGAGAGCCACCGCTCCCGACCAGGCAGGTTATGAATTCATGCAGACCCGCGGTCTTATCGTCCTTGAAACCAAGTACGGTTACGTTGCCATCCTGCCGATAGCAATGCCGCAGGTTTCCTCCGTGGTTGTCACCGCAGAAGTGGGCAAAGCCCTGAAGAAAGGCGACGAAATCAGCTACTTCCAGTTTGGCGGTTCCGACATCGTCTACCTCTTCAGCGCGAACATGAACGTATCGATCTCCGCCCATAAGGACACCCACTACAAGGTCGGCACTAAGATCGGAGAAGTGTACCCGGTGGTTGAGCTCTGACATACACTTATAGAATCAAGCATACAAGGGGACGGACTCCACCCAGCCGGGTCGGTCCGGCCCCTTTCCTGTACACACACATAATTCCCGACATTATGACTAAACAAACACCCAGGCCGGCTACACCCAATCCGGCATCATCCGCGCACGCAGCTCCTCCAAAGGGCAAGGTTGCCGCCATCACCACCATGGGGATGACCATAATGATTGTCACCACTGTGGTGAGTCTACGTGGCCTCGCTTCTCAGGCTGAATTCGGCATCCAGTCGATTTTCTGGTATGTGCTCGCCGCCATTGTTTTCCTCATTCCGTTCTCGCTCGTATGCGCCGAGCTGGCATCGACTTACACCCACTCCGGCGGCCTTTATCGCTGGGTCGCCGAGGCTTTCGGCTCCCGCTGGGGCTGGACAGCGATGTATCTCGAATGGCAGTGCCTCGTAATCTGGTTCCCTGCAGTACTCATGTTCGGAGCCGTCTCCCTGGCATATGTATTCTGGCCCGAAACGTTCGACGCCACCCTGTCGTCAAACAAGCTCTATACAATTCTCATAGTGCTCGGTGTCTACTGGTTTGCCACGTTCAACTCATTCCGGGGAATGAGTAAAGCCAATGTCGTCAGCCAGACCGGCGGTCTTTTCGGCACGATAATTCCGGGCGCTATTCTGATTATCCTCGGCATCATCTATCTCTTCCTTGGCGACAAGATTGAACTGGTCACCGATATCAGCTTCTTCCCGGACTTTACTAAAATATCGACGATAGTGTTCGCCGCCTCTATCTTCCTCTTTTTCGGAGGAATGGAAATGAATGCCGTTCACGTACAGTCAATGCGAAATCCGGGCCGCGACTATCCCCGCGCCCTCTTCTTCGCGGCCATTATCATCCTCATCATATTCGTTCTTGGCACTTTGGCAATCGGGCTCGTGACACCCGTCAAAGACATCAACCTGTTGGCTACCCTACTGACTTCATACCATAAGCTCTTCGAGGCAATCCATGTGCCCTGGCTTGGCAATATCATTGCCCTGTTTGTGGCCTACGGTGTCATAGGACAGGTGAGCGTAATTGTCACAGGTCCGTCAACGGGCCTCGTGGCCGTAGGCGAGAGTGGATTCCTTCCACCCTCCCTGCAGAAGAAAAACCGTCATGGAATCAATACTCCTATACTGTGGGTACAGGGAATATTCGTCACGCTTCTTGCATTCGCTCTTGTAGTGCTCCCCAGCGTAGAGTCGGCCTATCAGCTCTTGTCGCAGATGTCGACCGTGCTCTATCTTATCCTATGTGTGATGATCTACATGGCGTTCCTACGTCTACGTCGCACTGAACCCAACGCTCACCGCGGCTTCCGCATTCCCGGCGGAAAGTTTGTGGAATGGCTCATCGGCATCGTCGGCATCGTCGGCATAGTATTCGCATCCGTGCTGAGTTTCTTTCCGCCTTCGCAGATCAACACCGGAAGCCCAACTGTATACGTTACGATCCTCATCGTAGGAGTACTCTTCTTCTTCATACTTCCCCTCGTGGTATATGCACTGCGTCGCCCTAACTGGAAGAACGCCAAATCGGACTTCTATCCCTTTAACTGGCAGATAGAGAACCGAAAACCTTCCGAGGTATCCAAATGGGCTCCCGGCTATACGCCCTCGAAAGCCGAGATAGCCGTCGCCATGAAACGTGACTCAATGGAAGTGGCCGACTGGATTTCCAGCCGTGACGCCCTCTTAGCCACATACCACGATGTAGAAAACCTGAAGCAGGAAGTGACTGGTCTGGAGTCGAAGGTCGATAACCTTACCAAGGCTGATTCGGCAGAAGGGTCTGACCAGAACCACAGAGGCGGACAATAGGTTGCTTAGGCAAATCATAGAGTTGTAAATCAAAGATTCCGCCCGGTACGGAGGGAAATCCGTGCCGGGCGGAATTCATTTAAGTCATTACATCCGACACCATGCGCAAAATAAATACCGGAAAAGGAGAAATAACTATACTGACGCTCATCGCTGTATGGTCGATATCACTGGTGGTCGACTTGCCGGGGCTCGCCATTTCGCCGATTATGTCGCAGCTCGACGTTATCTTTCCGCATACCACCCATCTCGAGATCCAGCTGCTGGCCATGTTGCCCAATTTCTGCATTATCCCGTTTATCCTTCTATCGGGCAAACTATCCGTGTCCAAAAGCAGACTGGGGCTCATCAATCTGGGGATGGCTATCTTCATTGCCGGTGGAGTGGCGTGTTTCTTCGCCAAGAGCATTCCGGCGCTCATCATCATAAGCTGCGTCATCGGCGTCGGGTGTGGCCTCGTCATCCCACTGGCCGCAGGTGTGATTGCCGATCTATTCGCTGGTGTGGAGCGCGTAAAACAGATGGGCATAAAGTCGGGTATCGCCAATTTCACGCTTATCTTCACCACTCTCGTGGTCGGTTGGATCGGGACAGGCGACTGGCACCTGCCGTTCATCGTCTATCTGGTGCCTGTGATTCCGCTCTGTCTGTCGCCGTTCCTTACCCGGGAATACATAAGTAAGACGGCTTCGGCCGGCGAACTCAGACCGGAGGCTCCGACACCTGTCGACAACCATCCACATGCCGTCGTCAGGCCGTTGCCCACAGGGACCACAACGACTGACAAACAGGCTGATCGTCCCACACCACTTGAGGTGGCCCGAACCTCGCGCAAGTCGGCCATGGCGTGCGTATGGGGAATAATGGGATTCTATTTCGTCATCACCCTTTGCACCATCATCATTACCTACTATCTCCCATTCATAATGCAGGACTACAAAATGCCAGACTCAGACACCTCATTGGTGACGTCCGTGTTTTTCCTGTTCATTACTGCTGCGGGTTTTATGCTCTCCTATATGGTGAAGTTGCTAAGGAACCTAACGACATTGGTGAGCATGCTTCTGATGATCGTCGGGTTGTTGCTCATGGCTCTGTTTCATTCTTTATGGATCTATTTAGTAGCGGTTGCAGCTGTCGGGTTCGGCTATGGACTCCTCCAACCGATATTCTACACTAAAGCATCACTTCTCTCACCTACTTCGAAAGAAGCGACCAAAACCATATCCTACATCATGACCGCCAACTATCTTGGCACCGCTGTTACCCCGCTCTTCTTCACGGGCATCCAGAATGCTTTCCACATCCAGGGACACTCCTTCTCTTTCTGGCTTGCACTGGCGTTGATGGCAGTGATTCTGGTTTTCACCATATTGAAGCGCAGATCCTTTGTCTTTTTCACTTCTTTGAAGGAAGCGTAGGCACGTTTATAGCGTGTTCTTACATCGCCTGAGATACTGTTTCTTTGAGTGTATCTGAGCAAGGCTCACTCAAAGAAACAAGTATCCAATGCATTGAAAGAGGCTGTGTCAAAAATGGCAACTAATTAGCGCCGTCGGGTGTTTTCATAGAAAACATGACTACTATGAAACGCTTGATACTGATTCTCGGCGCCATACTGCTGGGCAGCATGGCGATGTCGGCGCAGAATTCGCTGCCGGCACCAGGTTCAGGTTCCGTGACAACTCCCGCCGGTGGCGGTGGCTGGGGCGGCAGCTGGGCTCCCGTGGCTCCACCGCCCACTGGATGGGGCTCACCCTGGGGATACGGCTGGAACGGATACTATGGCTGGAACCCAAACACCACCGTAGTCGTCTCCCCCACATACCAGGACAACGGCAAAGTCAACGTCGTCGGCGTCGGATATGACGACGAGGGAGTATGGCGCACCATCCCCATGGCCGTCCAGTACAACTACAACGGCTCGCAGTACAGCGTCACGGTACTGACGGCCTGGAACCCCTGGACCGACTCCTGGGACACCGGCTTAGACATACCGGCCTTCAACACCTCCTACCGCCTCGACGGCACCAGCTACGACTTCTACGTAGTCCTCTCCACCGGAACATACTACTTCAACCTCTGAAAAGCTGTTAGCTGAGAGACCGTTTGCGACCCGCACGTCGCTGCACTCTCAGCTCTTGCTCTTTCTTTTGGGCAATGCGCTCATGCACATAGCGGAGCATCACGAACTTACTCAGAAATTGTAGCCCAGGGTGAAAGTCCAGGCCTTGTTGTGGCCGCTCACGCCGGGTTCCTTCCAGGCATTGCCGAAGCCGCCCATGTAGTGCACTCCCAGGTAGTAATGGTCCAGCAGCTCCAGGCCGGTACCCATCTTCAGGCCCATGGTCGTCTTCTCGTGACGGCAGAAATAGCCGCGATCGAAGTACTCCTCCGGGCTCGGAGCCACCTTCAGGCCAGTGTCGTTGTGGCCCACGCCAAACGACACGTACGGGCCCGCCTCCAGGCTCCACCTCAGCTTCTCGGTTACGTTGAACCGCGCCGTGGCCATAATCGGGATGTAGAAACTATAGTATAATGTGTGCCCCACGGCTATCTGCTGGTCGGCCCCCACGCCCGTGATGTGCGTGTAGTTGTTCGAGCGGCTCTGGTAGAAGATGCCCGGCTGCAAGGCAAGCCAGTCGCGAAAGCTGATGTCGGCCACAATGCCGGCGTCGAAGCCCGTGCCCCACGAGTCATGGCTGTCATCATCGAAGTTCTTGCCCCCGGCCGAGACGTTGCTCATGTTCACTCCCACGCGCACGCCCAAGCGGAAGAAATCGTCAGGCTTGGATGTGTCGAAAAACTGGGCCTTTGCCCCAGTGAACCCAAGTGCCGTAAGCACCATCGCTAAGATTACTCGTTTCATACAAAAAGTTTCAGTCCGCAAAAATAGTCATTTTCGCCGATATGTGAAAAATTATCGCTAATTTTGCGCCCAAATAGAGATACGCCCAATTGTCCCCATCCTCAGACCCTGCAAAACAAATGGCTAAAACGAAAGTCTACAACAGCCTGATGGTGAACGCCAAGGACTATGTGATGATCATCATAGGCCTGATACTGTACGCCATCGGCTTCTGCGTGTTCATCCTGCCGCACCACATCGTCATCGGCGGCCTTACGGGCGTCGGCTCCCTGGTGCTCTTCGCCACCAACGGCCTCATTCCAGTGTCGGTGACGATTTATGCCTGCAACATCCTCATGCTCACCGTCGGCTACAGGATACTGGGGCGCACCTTCGTGCTGCGCACCATCTTCGGCGCCACCATCGCGGCCCTCACCATCGGCGTGCTCGAGGGCTACTTCACCTCCCACCCGCCCATCATCACCGACGTGACGATGAGCCTGGTGCTCGGCGCCATCCTCTGCGGCATGGGCGTAGGCACAGTCTTCGTCCACAACGGCTCGTCGGGCGGCACCGACATCGTCGCCGCCCTGGTCAACAAAGTCAGCAACGTCAGCGTAGGGCGCGCCATGATGATCACCGATATGACCATAGTGGCCTCCGGCATCTTTCTACCCTTCGATGGCGACTTCTCCGCACGCCTCGAGGCACGCGTGCCCATGATCATCTACGGCTGGGTAGGCACATTCATCATCTCCTACATGACCGACAACCTCATCAACACCAACCGCCAGGCCAAGCAGTTCATCATCATCTCCGAAAAGTGGGAGGAAATCGCCAGCCAGATCAACGACAACGCCCATCGCGGCGTGACGGTGCTCGACGGCGAGGGCTGGTACACCAAGCACAACGTCAAGCTGCTCATGGTCTGGTGCCGCAAGATTGAGTCGGTGACCATCTTCCGCATCGTCAAGAGCATCGACGCCAATGCCCTCATCACCCAGAGCAACGTCAGCGGCGTCTACGGCAACGGCTTCGACCAGATGCGCATCAAGCTCAAGAAAAAGAAAGCCGAGAGCTGCAACTCTTAACTTTTAACTTTTAACCTTTAACTGCCAATAGTGCACACCGAGCTACTAATCCGCGACCTGGCCTGGATACTGCTCCTCGGAGCGGTAGCCACCATCCTGTTCAAGAAACTGCGCCAGCCCGTGGTGCTCGGCTACATCCTGGCCGGCTTCCTGGCCAGCCCCAAGGTCACCTGGCTGCCGTCGGTCGTGACCGAGGCCAACATCGACTTCTGGGCCGAGCTGGGCATAATCGTGCTCATGTTCACCCTCGGCCTGGAGTTCAGCTTCCGCAAGCTCGTCCGCGCCGGAAGCGAAGCTGTCATCCCGGCACTGGTCATCATCGTGGGAATGTCCTTCGCCGGGTTCGGCGTCGGCAAGCTCCTGCACTTCGACGCCATCAACTGCATCTTCCTGGGCGGCATGGTCTCCATGTCCTCCACCACCATCATCCTCAAGGCCCTCACCGACCTGGGCCTGCGCCAGAAACGCTTCGCCCAGGTGGTGCTGGCGGTGCTGATTCTGGAAGACCTCTTCGCCGTCGTAATGCTGGTGCTGTTAAGCTCCATCGCCGTCGGACAGGTCGAGGGCATGGCGCTGGTCATGAGCATCGCCAAGCTCGTCTTCTTCCTGGTGATATGGTTCGTGGTGGGCGTCTACCTGCTGCCTCAGCTCTTCTCGCGCGGCAGCTCCTTCCTCAACGACGAGACGCTGCTCATCATCTCCATGGGACTCTGCTTCGGCATGGCCGTCTTCAGTGTCTACTGCGGCTTCTCCCTGGAGCTGGGCGCCTTCGTCATGGGCTCCATACTGGCCGGCACCATGCTCGCCGAGTGCATAGACAAGGTGGTAAAGCCGATAAAAGACCTCTTCGGCGCCGTCTTCTTCATCTCCGTGGGAATGATGGTAGACCCGACCGTCATAGCCACCTACTGGGGGCAGATACTCATCCTGGCCGCCGTCGTGGTGGTCGGCATGATCATCTTCGGCACCCTCGGCATGCTCCTGGGCGGACAGCCACTGAAGGTAGCCATGGAGAGCGGCTTCTGCCTGACGCAGATCGGCGAGTTCTCCTTCATCATCGCCACCCTGGGCATGAGCCTCAAGGTCCTCTCTCCCGAGATCTACCCGGTCATCGTGGCCGTGTCGGTGATCACCATCTTCACCACCCCCTACTTCATCAAGATGTCACAGCCCGCCTATAAGTGGGTGGAGAAACACCTTCCCGGCAGCTTCCGATTCCTCATCGACCGCTACTCCAAGCAGGGCGACGACACTTCCGAGACGCGCAAGCTCTGGCGTGCCGTGCTCAGCCGCTACTTCGTGCGCGTACTGCTCTACTCGGTGGTGCTCATCGCCATCATCCTCTGCTCGCGCACCTGGCTCCAGCCCTTCCTCATCGGCCTGACGGGCGCCCGCACGGGCCTGCTCGTGACATGCGCGGTGACGCTGCTGGGAATGTCACCCTTCCTGGGTGCGCTCCTGTTCGCCTCCTCCAGCCGCACCGAGCGGATGCGCCTGCACTCCACCGCCGCCTTCTACGACGTGCCCCTGGTGGGCATGTGGGTGGTGCGCTACCTCGTGGTCTTCTTCTTCATCCTCTACTACGTGTCGCTCTGCTACGGCGCCACGGTGGGCTGGCTCGCCGGAGCCGCCTTCTACGTGGTCATCATCGTGCTGGCCTCCACCGTACTGCGCCGCCAGTACAGGCGCATCGAGAAGAAGTTCGTCGATAACCTCAACGTGCGCGAGAACACGCGCCTGGGCCTCAACAACCAGCTCGTCAGCGACCTACACCTGGCCTACATCGAGGTAGGGCCCAATTCGCCCTTCGTCGGCGACCGCCTACAGGACTCCGGCCTGCGCCGCGACTACGGCATCAGCGTCAGCAGCATACAGCGCGGACAGCGCGTCCTGCCCCTGCCCACCAAGGAGAGCCGCATCTTCCCCGGCGACGTCCTCGGCGTCATCGGCACCGACGACCAGATCAAGAAGCTCAACGACGACATGGCCGGCTACGAAAGGCAGGCCCAGGCCATCGCCATCCACAACCCGCCCAAGATGGAGCTGGTCAGCGTCAAGCTCGGCCCCTCCTCCCCCATCGCCGACAAGTCCGTGGCCGAAAGCCACCTGACCGACAAATACTACGCCATGCTGGTAAAGATTCTCCGTCCCGACGGCGAATACATCCAGCCCGAGGCCGACACCCCTCTCCGCCCAGGCGACGTCATCTGGCTCGTCGGCGACCCCAGGATCATCGACACCCTACGCGGAACGAGCTGAGAGCTGAAAAGACAAGCAAAGCCGCACACGTGTCAGCCTACTCTCAGCCCTCAGCTATAAAAACAGACTATGCAACGAATCATCATACTCGACTTCGGCTCCCAGTACACGCAGCTCATAGCGCGGCGCGTACGCGAGCTGAACACCTACTGCGAGATTCACCCCTTCAACAAGTTCCCGGCCGACGCCGGCAACGTGATAGGCGTGATCCTCAGCGGCTCTCCCTTCTCGGTCAACGACCCCGAGGCGCCGCAGGTAGACCTCGCCACCCTGCGCGGACGCTGGCCCCTGCTCGGCATCTGCTACGGCGCACAGTACCTGGCCCGCTCCCTCGGTGGCACCGTCGAAAGCGCCGACACACGCGAATATGGCAAAGCCACCCTCACCTACGTCGACGGCGATGACGCCCTCATGAACGGCGTACACGAAGGCTCCGTAGTCTGGATGAGCCACGGCGACACCATCACCTCCGTGCCCGAGGCCCTGCAGCGCGTCGGCTCCACCGCCGACGTCAGCGAGGCCGCCTTCCGCATCCGAGGCGAACAGAGCTGGGGCGTACAGTTCCACCCCGAAGTCTACCACAGCCAGGACGGCATGACGCTGCTCCGCAACTTCGTGCAGCACATCTGCGGCTCCGACTGCGCCTGGACCCCTGACAGCTTCATAGAGAGCACCGTGGCCGACCTGCGCGCAAAGCTCGGCGACGACAAGGTGGTGCTCGCCCTCAGCGGCGGCGTCGACTCCACCGTGGCCGCCATGCTCCTCAACCGCGCCATCGGCGACCGACTCACCTGCATCTTCGTAGACAACGGCCTGCTCCGCCTCAACGAATTCAGCCAGGTCATGGAGGACTATACCCGCCTGGGCCTCAACGTAATCGGCGTCGACGCCAAGGAAGACTTCTACCAGGCACTGAGCGGTGTCACCGATCCCGAGCGCAAGCGCAAGATCATCGGCAAGGGCTTCATCGACATCTTCGACCGCGAGGCACACAAGCTCCAGGGCATCAAGTGGCTGGCACAGGGCACCATCTACCCCGACGTCATCGAGTCCCTGTCCATCACCGGCATGACCATCAAGAGCCACCACAACGTCGGGGGCCTGCCCGAAAAGATGAACCTCAAGCTCGTGGAGCCGCTGCGCCTGCTGTTCAAGGACGAAGTGCGGCGGCCGGTGGTTTTAGAATTTCTTTTAAATCTAGAAGAACTGTCAACTCTTCCAAATTATTTCTGTAAGTACTGTTGGGAATCGAATAGATATCGCGAAGTAATTCAAACGAATCAATCACTGGCACATCCCACCATAGCTGGCTTCTCTGTCCAAACACAACTCCAATGTCTCTCACATAGGAAATACGATCCTTCCATGGAATTTTTCCATTGACCACGCAGGTACCCTCGTCCGGTGTTAAAATACCGCTGAGTACCTTAATTGTTGAACTCTTGCCAGCTCCATTTTTGCCAATGTATCCGACCATCTCTCCGTCACCAATCTGGAAACTGATATGATCGAGCGCATGAATTTCCTCGTATTCACGCGCTCTCTGCACCGGAAAGCGCACCCGTCAAGCCTTTTCCGATAAGCTCGACGAACGGCGTTATTTCCTGCAAAAGCTCCGCCGCAAGCTGTTTCAGCTTTGTAATGATCGGTTCAGCAATCGCGCCCAGCGCCGCCATAGCGCTGTTCAGATTTGCTGTTGCCTTCTGCGCGTCGATAATGTCGCCGTTTACCTCTCTGTACTTGTCCGCCGCTTCTGAATAAAGCCCGTTCAACGTGGACGTTATAAGGGCTTGCCGCTCCTGCTCCGATGTGCAAGCGTCAAGGCTGGCTTGAAAATCATCTTCGGAAACGCCTGCCCAATTCAGCGCGTCGGCAAGATTGCCCGTGATTGATCCCGTCTTTGCCGTTTCGTTCGCGGCTTCGGTCAAGCCTTCAATCGGCAAGCTGTCGCCGAATGTCGCGTAAACGCCCGTGCAAATGTTTGTCCAGTCCGAAAGCTCTTTTTCGTTCGTAGTCAGCTTCGCAAGGTGGGCGGCGGCTTCCGTTGCCTGTCCGTCGTCGCCAAGAACGCCGTACAACTCCGTATAGGTGTTTTTCGCGTCCTCTGCCGAATGTCCCGCCGTCGTGAAGCTGGTTTCAAGTTTACCCATGTTTTCGCGGGCTTCGCGTGTTTCTTCGGCAAGCCCGAAGAATGCCGCACCCGCCGCCGCAATCGCCGCACCCATAGCCGTGCAAGCTGCGCCGATCGCCTTTCCTGCTTTGCCGACGGTTTCGCCGACGCTCTCCCAATCCACCTTTGAGCTTTTCAGCTTTTTAGAAGTGTCGTCGATTTCCTTTTGAATTTTCACCATGTCGGCTTTGGTGTTGTTCAGATTTGTTTGCATTTTCTGATATGCGGGATTTGTCGGTTCTATACCGTTATCGCGCATTTTCTTCAATGCCTTTTCCGCCGCTTCTGCTTTCTTCGCCTGTTCGTCGAACTGCTTTTGTAATAGCTTCTGTTTCGCGGTCAGCGCTTCCACGCTGTCTGCGTTGTCGGCGAATTCCGCCGTCGTCAGCTTCATTTCCGATCCGATTTCGCGAAGGGAAGAATTTATGTTAGTGCAAGCGGCGCGATACTCTTTTTCGCCTGTAAGGTCGATTGATGTTTTGATCTGCTCTTCTTTCGCCATTTATATCCCTCCCAGCACGTCGTCAATATCAACTTCTTTCGGAACGGGCTTGAAACGATCCGGATTGAATTCACGATGAATTTTGAAAAGCGTCAAAATTTTATACGGTGTCATGCGCCATACTTCGGCTTCGCTCCAGCGAAGAAGCGTTACGCCGATATAAAGAAGGCGGGCAAGGTCGATTATTCCTTGCCCGCTGTTGCGTTTTTTTCGATGTCCTCTTCGTCGTCCTCTTCCTCTTCGTCCCGTTCGGGCGGTTCGGGCGTTCCGTTGTTGCCCATAGAAAAGGATTTGAAGATCGCCGCTTTCACGTCGGCGAAATTGCCCGTATGAATGAGCTTGCCCACCTGTTTTTCGGTAAGCGGTTCTTCGTCGTCCGCCGCGCCCTCATTCAAAAGCACGGTCAGAAGCCAGCGAAGATTTTTAATGCTGTCCTTGCCGGAAAGCACGGTATCAAGGCGATCGAAGCCGCCGAATTTGTCTTGCATTTCGTCGATCGCGTTCAGACTGAAAAGAAGGTGTCTTTCCTTGTCCAGCATGATCGGGAAACGTCCGTCTTTAATTGCGCTCATAGCAGAATAAGGCGGGAAGCCTTTTCAGACTTCCCGCCGTTCCTCCTTTCGATATTCGATTAACCGCCCGCGTTGTTAGGCTCACGAACGGAAGTGAACCAAGCCGTCGCCACGCTGTTCGTAGGCTCTGCGACGTGTTCAGCCTTCCACAATCCGTCGGAACGCTTGATAAACTGTCCGACGATCTCCGGCGTAGTAAATTCGATACTGTCGCCCTTCGTGGTGTAGTTTTCATCGGGGATCGCGAATTTGACCTTGTAAAGCCAAATATACTTGTACGTTCCGCCCGCCTTCTTCGCGCGGAAGCCGATTGCGGTATAGGGCGCTTCGTCGCTGTCAGAACCGTAAACAACCTTGTCCGTGTCCTGCTTCTGTCCAAGCAGGGCGGCAAGATCAGCCGGAAGAAGATCGTTCACGTTCAGCGTGATTTCTCCGGATACGAATTCTTTTACAACTTCGTCCGCGCCGTCGTCGGCGTAAAGGATCGCTTCGGCGACTTCAACGGAAAGCTCCGCCGAAATAGCTTTCGCCATACGCACGGGCGTTCCGTATTCCTCCGCGCCGGACGTGCCGATCGTGATGGGTGCGCGGTAAAGATCGCGCAAACCAATTGTTGCCATGTGTCATACCTCCATATACTTGATTTCAACGGGAACGTGGTAATATCCCGTGTCCTGTTCGTATGTTTCCGCGTCTATCGTGATCGCGTAGAACCCCGCCGCCTTCAATGCTGTTTTCAAGCGTTGAAGAATGTCGATGTAATCCGTTTTTGAATAGACGTGTACTTGATACGTGAATTCCTGCGCGCCCTCTTCATCGTCTGAAAAGAACGTGTCGCGCCCCACGACAAGCTGATAGACGATAAAGCAAGCCGCCTTCCCGCCGTATTTAAGGCGTTCGACGGGAACGCCCAGCTTTTCAAGCTCCGCTTTTAACAAGCTGTCAACGTTCTTCATTTTGCTTTTCCTCCCATACGCGGCGCATTTCCGAAACAACGTCGTCCGCCGCCTTTTCATTCGCCGCCGTGAACCACGGGCGCGCGGGCATATTTGAACGCCCGTAATTAAGGACGAAGCCTTTTTCCGCGTTGCGTACTCCGTGCTTGTCCTTTCCGTTCGGATAGATTTCAACCCGTTTTCCGCCGTCAATCTCTTTCACGGCGGATACTTTGATGGACGCAAGAAGCGCCCCCGTGCTTCGTCTGCTGTTGAACCTTGTCTTGATCTCTTCTTGCTGTGCCTTCTGCATTACTGCGCCACCCGCTTTGAGCATTTCCGGCACGGCTTCTTCAACGATCGCGTCTTGCCGAAGCATTGCTTCTTGTACGTCGTCCAGCCCGACAACGTTAAACTTCGCCATTGTTGCCGCCCCCTTCCGCTTCCGGAAGATTAACCAGCGTCAACTCTGTAAATTCTCCGTTCCCGTGCGTGTACGTCCGAAGGACGCGATACCGTTTCCCGCTCGAAACGGGATATTCCACGATCTGCTGTTCCTCATACTCGAAGGAATGCACGTCGAATTTTAATTCCGTCGTATAGTCCGCCTGTTGCGCCTTGTAGAACTCCGAAAAGCCCACGGATTTCTTGTCAGCGAAAACCGTTGTCGCGGTTTCAATGCGGGCGACGGGGAAGCCGTGTTCGTTCGTTGACGGCGAAGGATCGGATAGCGCGATCAAGGTTATTTGTTCTCCCCATCTCATTCCGCCGCCACCTCGCTTTCTGTGTAATCCGCTGTCAGCGATAGCGCGCATTTCAAATAGTCGTATGCGTTGCGGTAGCGCTCCGCGTTGTCATTGAAGCCGAATTCTGCCTTTGCATAAAGCACAACCGCCCGATCAAGAAGGGGATCGCCCAGCGTGTTGCTGGACGATCCCGCTTCCGCCGGAATGTTGATACCGACAAGGCGAAGATCGGCAATCGCCGCGTTTATGAGATCGGAAACTTCGCCGTCAAGCGCCGTCCCGCTCAACCGCAACGCCAGCTTTACCTTGTCAAGCATTTGTCAGCCCTCCCGCTTTAGTCGGTCGCCTTGACCAGCTTCACGATGGCTTCGCCGATAGCGGGCGCGCAATCGAAGATCGCAATACCGCTATACTTGTAGCTGTTCGTGTCGATGTCGTATGCGCTCTTTACGCCGATATTTTCAGCAAGGTTCGCGCAAACCTTCTTGAAGTCGCCCAAGAAGGCTTCGTGATCCGCTACGTAATCAGACAGAAGAACGGGATAGCCGTACACGAAGTACGCGTTGTTCTGAACGGTTACAATGTGGTTCTTGCTGTTGTCCTGCAACGGCATAAAGTCGGTGAACAAGGTTTTCTTGTTCATAACGAACTTGCCGTTGCGGTCGTAGCCGGAAGGCAGAAGCCCGATCAGCGTCTGGACGTTTGCGGCGGAAAGAGCGCCCGTCTTTGTAACGGTAACGCTGTTTGTCGCGTCCCAAGTGTTCGCCTTGTCAATGCCCTTCGGCTGGGAAGAACCCGTGCCGTTGATAAGCAAATCTTCGACTTTGCGGGCGATAGCTTCCGCCAGCATATCGACGATCCAGCTTTCAAACGCGGAAATGCTCATAGTCATTACCGTATCGGAAATCTGAACCAGCTTGACGATTTCATAGCCGGAAAGGGAAACGGTGGTCAGCGTGTCAGCGGCGGCGGTAATGCTTGCGTTCTCGGTGTGGATCGCGGCGGCGTTGTTCGTGCCTTCGATCGCGAACTTTACAGCGCCCTTGACGTGCAGAAGTGTAACTTCGTTCAGCATGGGCGCAAGTTTCTTCACCTTGCTAATGATCTCGTTTGCGGTCTGTGTCGGGATAACCTCTGCGCCCGCTCCGCTGGCGTTGCTGAATGCGCGCTTCTCTGCGTCGTTCAGCGGAAGGCGGCGAAGGTTTTTCAGCCACGCGGAACGATATTCGGGCGTACCGAATGGATCGTCGGGCGTGTTGTTCTCGCCGTTGTTCTGCTGGAAGGAACGGGAAACAATGCCCGCACCCTTCGCGATATTGTCAAGAATGCCGTTGCGCTTCTCTGCGGCGGCAATCAGTCCAGCGCGCTCTTCGGTAAGCTGTGCGGTTTCCTGCTCCAGCGCGTTGATTTCCTCGGCGGTCATGCTCTCGCCACGGGCTTCAATGTCCTGCTTGATAGCCGCAAGGCGGGCTTCGATTTCTTTAATTCTCATTGTGTTAAACCTCCATCATAAGTTTGATTTTTAGTATTTGTGCTTTCCGCGCTAACGTCTCCCGCTTCTCTGCTTCGATCACTCCGTCGAAGTAGGAACGCGCGGAAATATCGGTATCGGCGTTCGCCGGATAACTCACGGCGGAAACGTCGTAAACCTTCTTGATCTTCAAGATCGTTCTTGTGTGCGTGTCCTTGTTGTATGCGTCCTCGGATACCGTGAACGCCCACGACATTTTGCAAATCAAGCCCGCGTCAATGCTTGCGTATAGGCGCTTCGCTTCTTCCGTAAGGCTCAAATTTGCCGCAATAAACAAGCCGCTTTCCTGCGGCTCTAAAAGCAGGGAAGGCGGCTTGTTCTTTGCCATCTTGTTTCGGGCGAAAACCATACCCGAATGATCGAATTGCATAATTACGTCGGATAAGTCCGCACCGACAAGCGCGTTCCGGTCGATCACTTCGCAATACTTGATCCCGTCGTATTCGTACATAACATACGGTTTATCAAACGTTGTTGCGAAGCCCTCGACGTAAAAATCGGTGTCAAACCTCTTTTCCGCTGTCCCCTGTGGGATCATCAACGGCTGGAACATTTGTCGATACTCCCGTTCCTTCACTACCGGCATTTGGTGTAACCTCCTTTCCCAATTCTGAAACTTCCGCGTATTCCTTGCGGATATAATATTTCTCGCCGCCCTCAACGTGTGCCATGTTCCAAACGTCCATAACGCCGTTGCGGTTCAGCAAGCCGCGGTCAAATAACTGTGTGCTGATATTCAGCTTCGTTTGATTGCTTGCGTATTGTAAGCGGTTCGCGGTAAACGTGATCGCGTTCCCGAAGGACAATTCCCGCGCCGTGTACGTCATATTCGACATAACAAGCGAAAGCTGGATCGCGAAAGGTTCGATCTTGCCTTCGTAATACGCGTTCCATTCGTCCTCCGTGTATTTGTTTTGCAGAATGCCCGCATTCGTGCCGAAGTAGTTAAACACGTTTTCGTTGATCTGCGCCATCTGCGCGGCGTTGACCGTGAACGGCTTGCTTTCGATCGGCTTCACGTCAGCAAACTTCGCGTCGTAGATCACCATTCCCGATTGATTTTCCGCCGAAAGGTTATCCGCCGTGAAGCGCTTGCGCTCCTTCGCGATGTCCTCCGGCTTCAACATATTTGCAACCTTCGCCAAGAAGCGAATAGAAGCCGAATTTTTAACGCCGTTGATAATGCCTTGATTTTGTGTATGGATCAACTGCATTGTAGGGCGAAGCGCGGCGTTACTCTCTCCGAAGAAATCGTCGGTATACTGAAACTGCGTCATTACGCCGACGCGTTCAAATTCGATCGCGGCTTTCTGTCCGCTCCCGAACGTATAACGCAAAAACGGCGCGCCGTTGTACTCGACAACTTCGCACCGTTGAGGAAGCAGGGGATAATACCCGATCAGCCCGCCGAATTCATCTTCGATCGGAACAATGAAGCAAGTATTATTCACCGAAAGGATCGTCGCGATCCTGTAAATGAACTTCGATGTATCCATGAACGGATTAGGCTTGAACTGTAACGTCCGTTCAAGGTTCTTTTGCGCCGTGCCGCTGATCTCCGGTTTCAGCTTTGAAGCGAAGGACGCGAACGAATGTATCGCCGCGCGCGTAAGCTCCATTTCGTAAATACTTTCCGGCGCGTTGCTGAAAACGGGTGTGTACCCGTTTAGCATTTTAAAATAGCCTTCCGCCTTCAAGCCGGCTTTCGGCTTCCGGAAGATAGTTTCAAAAACTCCCATGTTTTTATCACCCCGCATTTTTGAGCATTTCGCCGATTTCGTTATAATATTTCTGCCGCACGGTCAGCGCGTCGATCACGGAAACGAAGCCGTCAATTCGCGCCCGCTGTTCGATCTTCACGGGACGGAACTTCCGCGTTTCCATGTTGTGCTTCAATGCGACGTTGAGGAAGTGCGCTTTCAACAAGTTATTGTCGGCAATCTTGAAATTGCCGTCCTTGATAACGCCTTCAAACTCACGGATCACGGGCGCAAGGTTTTCACCCTGCCATACGTCGTCCGTCTGCCAGCCCGCGTTCTTCAAGTCGTCGATCAGATATTGCGCGGAATAGCGGTCGTACCCGATCTTCAAGATATATATTCCGTACTGATCCCGAAGCATAGAAAACCATTCGTAAACGTCGCGATAATCGACGTGGTTTTCGCCGGATAGCTTGACGATCCCTTGCTTTACGAAGATGTCATACGGTACGCCGTCGATCGCTTGCGCCGTTTCAAGGCGGTTCGCGGGCATAAAGAATTGTGCGAAGGCATATAGAACGCCGTCCCGCTCGATCACGACGGAAGCGGCGGTCAAGTCTGTTGTTTGCGAAAGGTCTATGCCGCCCACGGCGTAGCTGTCCTTGAAATCCTCCAGCTTCGCGTGAATTCCTGCGCCGTCAACAACGACGTAATCAAGCCACGCGACGGAAGAATTCTGCTTGATATTGCAATACTTCGCAAGGAATTCAGCCCGCTTCGACATACTCATTTCGGCGACGGCGATTTCCTCTTTGAAGAAGTCCGGCGAAACGGAAACGCCCATATTCGGATTTGCTTTTTTAAGCTCTTCAAGGTCGTTCCATTTCTCCACGTCGTCGATCATGTAAAGCAGGGGAAGAAGGCGGCGTTCCTTGCTTCCTCCCTTCAAAAACGCGGTCGATCTCTTCATCAATTCGTCGAAGATACCGTCGTTTTCGTAACCTGCCGTTGAGATCGAAAGGATCATCGGCTGGCGGCGCGCGCCAAGCGCGGATTTCATAACTTCGTATTGCTTCAAGCCGCCGTCGCCGCGCCACGACGCGACTTCATCGTTCACGACTAAATGCGGATTGAAGCCGTCGGATTTCTTCGCGTTGAACGCAAGCGGCTTGATCGCGGTATTGCTTTCTTCGATGTAAATATCGGAACGGCGCTTCTTCGATAGGTCGGAAAGCTCCGGTTCTTTTTTAATCATCTGATAGAAGTTATCGTAAACGATGTTTGCTTGTTCCAGCTTCGGCGCAAGGCAATATATTTTCGCGCCGTATTCGCCATCAAGATACGCCATGTACGCAATGACGGCGGACGCAAAAAGCGTTTTGCCGTTCTTGCGCCCGATCACAATAAACACTTCACGAAAGACGCGCGTTCCGTCCTCTTCGACGATCCCGAACATAACAGAAACGGCGGCTTTCTGCCACAACTCCAGCTTCAAAAGGTCTGTGCGCCCTTCGCAATGATGGCAAAAGTTTTCGATGAACCGAATTGCCTTGTTTGCCTTCTTCGCGTTGAAGGTGAAAAGCCCTTCTTGAAGCCCCTTCACGATGTATTCATACAGAAGGCGAACCCACTTGCCGACGGTTATATTTCCGGAAGAAATGCCGTCGTAATACTCGTAAATGTAATTTGAAAAGGGCATTTTTATTCGTCCCGTAACGCCTGTAAACGGCTTTCCTTTTTCTTCTCCGGCGGTACAAGATCGCAAAGCTGTTTGATAATTGCGGCGTGATTTTTTGTCATGGCGATATGTGTTTTCACCGCGTCGCTTTGCTTCGTCCCGCTCTGATTTGCGCCGTTTTGGTATTCGACGGTGTAGCCCTCTTCGTTGATGATCTCTTGCAATTCTTCAAGGGATACCGCCATGAACGCCGCGTTCTTGATAAGGCTTTCGACGGTCTGCAACTTGTTTTTATCCAAGTCTTTGAAAATGCGCTTCAATCGGGAAAACTCCCGCTTGATCTTTTCTTCTTTCGTCAAGTCCTTCTTTGTCGCCATAAATATCACCCCCTTTTCCGGTCAACCCACACCCCCTTAAACGCGTACACCCGTTATGCGCGCGCCTGCGGAGTATTTTTAATCTCCCGCCCTCGGTGTCGAACCCTCCCTAAATTTTGAGCGAATAGGGGGGGATATGAGGTTTCCCGCTTCGTCGAATGCGTACCGTTTTTTCTTGTCGTTCCGGTGGTGTTCTTTGTTGTGGCAATCTTGACAAAGCGCTTCGAGATTATCCCACGAAAGCGCTATGTATGGATCGTTGATATTCTGCTTCGTCAAGTATGTTTTGTGATGTGCGATCTTCGCGGTTACTGGATCGTCCGGCGTTGAACAACGTTCGCACAAGTAGCCCTTCGACTTCAAGAAGCTGTCGCGGCATGAACGCCAAGCGTCCGAATTGTAGAACCTTTCCGCCCACGGCTTCATGCGGTTATCCTCCTTCCTGTGGAAAAGTCTGTGCAAAAGAGTAAAAGAAAAAGCCTTCCGTGCATTCACACAAAAGGCTTTATCCCGCGCTATTCAATTCGCAATAATTCAGCGTAATTATTATATCACGCGTAAGCGTCGCGGACAAGGTGCATTGTTTGGTCGCGTTTTGGTCATTTGTCAACGGCTTTCCGGTATGTCGCCGCCGATACCGCCGCCGGAATGCCGAATACGCATACCGCCATATCGTTGACAATCTTGTTCCGCCAGCGGCGCGCCGTCTTTATCTCTTTGAGAATGCCCGCGTCGGAAAGCTCTTCCGCGATCTCTTCCCACGTCGCCGTTCCGCCCTCTCGCGGATCGCCGTTGATGTCCTCGCCGAAATAGTAAAGCCGGATCACAACGAATTCTTTATGCCCCTCGAAAAGAGAAATAGCGCGTGTCAAGCTGTCAAAGCCGGATTTCGTTTCTTTGAACTGCTTTTGTTTTTCCTCTCGCATTTCCTCGACGATCTCCGCTTCCGTCTTGCGCTGAATAAAGCCCTTCGCCTGTGGTGTCGTTGAAAACGTCTTTCGCCCCGCGTGATACTCAACTTCGCAATACGCTTCTTCATCGGCTACAAGCGCCGCCAGCTTCTTGTAGTTATACAGCAACGTTTCCATTGCCTTGAAGTAATTTACGTACCCCGTGTTCTGTGTGTATGCTTCCGCCGCCCCTGCGCGCGCGGCTTCAAATACGGCTTCCCGCAACTCTTCGGAAAGCTCTGTTTGCTTTTTAGTCATGTGTGCCACCTCCGGTTAGATATTCGATAATTGTTCCCGCCGCCTGTTCCCAGCCGTAGCAAAGCGCGGCTTTGTAGCCCTGCGCCGAAAGAGCGTCCAGCCACTCCGATTGATGATCGCTTGTCCTGCCGCCGCGTTGCCGTTTAAGCTCTATGTAAAGCCCGTGATATTGCCCGCGCGCGACGGGCAAGCATAGATCGGGAACGCCCGCTTTCACGCCCTCCGCCCGAAGCCGTCCCGCTTCCGCCTTGTGTCTGCTCCCGCCGTTCGGGACGTGATAAAGCAAATTCAATTCGGGATATTTTCCGCTTTGCATAGCCGCCCACGAAAACAGCGTCATTTGCTCTTGCGCTTCCGTCGGAACGGGCATTTTACTTTTCTGCATTCTGCGATCCCTCCCGTTCCCAATCAGCGAAGAAGAAAAACGGCTTGTTCTGCGCCATTGCTTCGCCGAATTCATATTTTGCGCCTTTGCTCTCTTTCCAGTCCGGAAGAAAACAGACTTCGGCGCACTCTGCAAGCATAGCGCCGGACATACGCATATAGGCTTCCCACGTGAAGCCCTCCGCCGGAAGAAGCGCCGGATTTACGACGATGAAGCCGCCTTCCTCCAGCTTCTTTTGCGCGTTGTAAAACTTCGTGAAATAATACGGATCGCCCGTGATTTTTCCGGCAAGATATAGCGTCCTTTTTTCCTGCATTGTGTTTCCTCCCTTCATTTCGTAAAAAGCGTTGCTTGCGCTTTCCGTTCTTCCTGCTCCAAGAGATCAAAAAGCCGGATTTGTGCTTGTTCCTGTTCCAGCCGTTCATTTGCCGCGCGGCAATAATCTTCGTCGATCTCAAAGCCGACGAAATCAAGCCCGCCTTGACGATAGCAAGCGATCAAGGAACTTCCGCTTCCGGCGTGTGTGTCCAATATCTTCATACCTTTTCGGGCGAAGAGGGAAAGAACCCACGAATACAGCTTCACGGGCTTTTGTGTCGGGTGAATTGTCCCGTCGTTCAGCAATTCAACGCGATTGCAGACAAAAACGCGCGTCGGCGTGTCGAAGCTTGTATATGCTAATTCGCAATCGCTCATTGTCAAGCCGTGTTGCCCCTTGTCCCATACAAGCCAGCCTTTATGCCCTTGTTCAAGATACGGAACGAAGTAATTTCCGCCCCATATCACTTGTGCTTTTGAAACGCGTTCCAATTCGCGGAAGTATTCGGGCGGGGGAATAGTCTTGTCCCAGCTTTTCCGGATATGCTCTTTCCGGTTATGCTTCGGATTGCCGCATACGCGCTTCTTCTGTCCGTCTATGCCGATACCGTAAGGCGGATCAACGATCGCAAGATCGAAGAAGCCGTCCGGAAACTCTTTCATTCCCTGCATACAGTCCATGTTATACAGCTTGTTCAATTCAAGCATACGTTGTTCACCTTCTTTCT
>OHBJ01000133.1_pt1 | contig 38264 bp, 26 predicted proteins | sample 1577241 | NCBI WGS metagenome assembly OHBJ01 (sample SAMEA3541594, study PRJEB24748) | human gut metagenome | biome: human gut; feature: human-associated habitat; material: faeces | place: China | collected 2012 | reverse complement strand
CAAATGGTTTATTGATTGTGTTTGACGAGAGCAGCCTTATAGAGTTATGGCTTTTGGGTCAATCCCACACCTTTTTGCTACTGAGCCCTTTCTTTCTTGCGCAGAGCGAAAGCATCGGATGTGAAATGAAAAAAAGCACGGAAGTGGCGAGAGCCAATTCCGTGCATACCAATTCACCATTACGATTGTAACAACAACTAAACGATTCTTAATTATCACATTATTATCGGCTAAGGAATCCGACAATAATGGAAAACACTACTAAACAAGTATATCAACATTGCAAAGGTAACGCCTTTTTTGCATTTGATGCAATCATTTGGTATGTTATGAAACATAATTGAAGAGCAAATGGGGTATATTGTTGGAAATCAACATCTTTTGTATATAAAAAAGAAAAGATTACTTATCTCCCGACAAATAATCTCAATTACCTTAAAATCCAATACCATGAAAAACTGATACAAAGGTAAGCATTTATGTTTAATAACATAACTTTTTGACAAGAAAAATGCTTTTAGTTAACATAGTTTAACAAAAGTGCTTATTCTTACTGTCAGTTTCCTTTAAAATGTCACAATTTCATTGAAAGCTGATTTTATAAATAGAAAATTGTCAAAAATTCTTGATAATAAAAAAAATTGAGTTACCTTTGCAATGTCAAGACGGCTTATCAATATAAGCAATCTGATATGTTGCTATGTGGATTTGGGATATCTCTTGTTCTTTAGAGCATTTCAAGCCCCTCGCCTTAGAGACTTGCAGCAACTTATTTTGTTAAGCCAATCAAAACTCCCCGTATTTTCATTATAATTCAGTTTCGCGTTGTGCGAGGCTTGATATCGCAAAAGAATAACATTATTATATGTACAAATTATTAGATTTGAAAGAGATGCAACTCCCGGAATTGCAGGAGATTGCTAAATCTTTGGGTTTGAAGAAGGTTGATAATAAGGATATCGACAAAGTTGATGCCGAGAACCTTATTTATGGAATTATTGACTTTGAAGCTGATCAGACAAAGGCTAAGGCCGCTAAGATGAAAAGTGAAAAGGTCAAGAAAAATGCTACTGACAAGCCTAAAAAAGAAAAAGCAACTAAGACAACCAAAAAGGCAAAAAAGGACGCAGAGCCTGTTACTGAAGTAACAGAGCCTTTAACTGTTGTAGAGGTTGCAGAAGAAAATAATGAGGCGCCAAAAGAAGTAGAAGAAGCACCTGCCAAGCCAGAAAAAAAGACTACTCGCAAAAGAACTGCAAAGAAGGTTGCAGATGAAGATAATAAAGAAGTTGAGGAGAGTGTAGATGCTACAGTTTCACAACAATTGGAATCAGCAACAATTCCGGAAGATAAAGCCATTTCAGAGCCAGTTCTTGAAGAACCAAAGGTGGAAGAAGAGAAACCTGTTGATGAAGCACCTCGCCAGGAGGAAAAGCCTGTTGTTAGGAGAAATGATGAGTCGTTTAGCCTATTCTTTAATACTGGACGAAAATTTGTTCCTCGTTCACAGCAACAGAAAGAAGCGGAATCAGTAATTTCGCAGCAAACACAAGAACAGGTTCCTGAGTCTCCCGTTCAAGAGCCTATGCAACCACAACCAATGCCACAGTTACAACCTGTTCAGAATCAGAAAAATCAAAAAGCAGGCAAGCAGCGTAATGGAAAGCAACGTGGCCAGCAGCAACCGCAGCAACCACAGCAACCTATATATGATTTTGAAGGTATAGTAAAAGGTTCTGGCGTTTTGGAAGTTATGCCTGACGGTTACGGCTTTTTGCGTTCGTCTGACTATAATTATCTTCCTTCTCCTGATGATATTTACGTTTCTCAGGCTCAAATTAAGCAAAACGGTTTGAAAACAGGTGACGTTGTTGAGGGTCCGATTCGTCCTCCGAAAGAAGGAGAAAAATTCTTTCCGCTTTGCTCCGTTGAAAGCATAAACGGCAGAACGCCAGAATTTGTAAGAGACAGGGTCTCTTTTGAGCACCTCGTGCCGCTGTTCCCAGATGAAAAGTTTAATTTGACTGGTGGTGCAACAACTTGCAATTTATCAACACGAGTTGTTGATATGTTCTCGCCAATTGGTAAGGGACAGCGTGGATTGATAGTTGCCCCTCCAAAGACTGGTAAGACTATGCTTTTGAAGGATATAGCAAACGCAATTGCAGAAAATCATCCAAATACATATCTTTTGATTTTGCTTATTGATGAGCGACCGGAAGAGGTTACTGATATGGCAAGAAACGTTAACGCAGAGGTTATTGCTTCAACATTTGATGAGCCTGCTGAGCGTCACGTTAAGATAGCAGGACTTGTCCTGGAGAAGGCAAAGAGAATGGTTGAGTGTGGTCATGATGTTGTTATCCTATTGGATTCAATTACTCGTCTTGCCCGTGCTTATAATACAGTTGCTCCGGCTTCCGGTAAGATTCTGACTGGTGGTGTTGACGCTAACGCATTGCAAAAGCCTAAACGCTTTTTCGGAGCTGCCCGTAATATTGAAAATGGCGGTAGTTTGACGATTATTGCAACAGCTCTTACTGAAACAGGGTCAAAGATGGATGAGGTTATCTTTGAGGAATTTAAGGGTACTGGTAACATGGAATTGCAACTTGACCGTAAGTTGTCGAACAAGAGAATATTCCCTGCTGTGGATATTGTGGCTTCAAGTACTCGTCGTGATGACTTGCTTCTTAGTCCAGACACAATCAACAGAATGTGGATTCTTCGTAATCACATGGCTGACTATACTTCAATAGAGGCTATGGAGTTGATTAAGGATAGAATGCTTAGAACTAAGTCGAATGAGGAATTGCTTTTGACAATGAACGGATAGTATTCCGATTAAAAATAAAAAACAAATCATACGTTGAAGTAAACCCCAAAAGTTAGATGAAAACTTTTGGGGTTTATTTTATTAATATCGCATTTTTTATCTAATTTTGCGTATGAAGCAGTAATTTATCAGATCCATTAATTATGAGCAACAAGAAATATCCGGTAGGAATCCAAAGTTTTAGCGACATTCGCAAGGGTGGCTATTTTTACATTGATAAGACTGACCTTATTTACAAGTTGGTCCAGACTGGAAAGTATTACTTTCTGAGCCGTCCTCGACGATTCGGAAAGAGTCTGCTCATATCTACTCTTGAAGCGTATTTCAAGGGCAAGAAGGAACTTTTCAAACGACTGGCAATGGAAAGTCTTGAAAAGGAATGGATTGAATATCCTGTACTGCACCTTGATTTGAATGCGGAAAAATTTGACACTCAGCATCATTTAAACACCATACTATTGCGCCACTTAAATGCGTGGGAGGATATTTGGGGCGCTGATGAAAGGGAGCAGACTTTATCAGACCGATTTTATGGTATTATCCGCCGTGCTGCAGAAAAGACAGGCAAACAGGTTGTTATCCTGATTGACGAGTATGACAAGCCTTTGCTGCAAACTATTGGCAACGAGGAACTTCAGGATGATTTTCGAGGCACGCTGAAAGCATTCTACGGGGTGATGAAAAGCAGCGACAGGTATATCCGCTTCGCTCTGCTTACGGGTGTGACAAAATTCAGCAAGGTCAGCGTTTTCAGTGACTTGAATAATCTTGAAGACATTTCTTTACAGTCTGATTATCAGGCTTTATGCGGGATTACACACAATGAACTGACCTCACTGCTTGCTGATGAAATAAAGGAACTTGCCAACGCTAATGGCATGACTGAGGAGAATGCAAAAAACGAACTGAAAGAATGGTATGACGGCTACCACTTTACAGCAAAAGGCATTGGCATTTACAACCCTTTCAGCCTTTTGCAAGTAATGAAGCAGAAAGCATTCGGGAATTACTGGTTTGAGACCGGTACTCCGACTTTTCTGGTGGAAAGCCTCAAAAAGAACAGGTATCCGCTTGAAAACCTTGTCGGTTCGATGGCAACATCCGATATTTTGGGCGGAACAGACTCTGCCGATGAGAATCCGCTACCAGTTCTATATCAGAGCGGTTACCTGACAATAAAAGGCTATTATTCGGAATTTAAGACCTTTGTACTCGGTTTTCCAAATAGGGAGGTTGAAGACGGCTTCACCCGCTTCATTTTGCCTTATTACGCATCAGTGCAGAAAGCGGACTCTCCATCGGAAATTATCCGCCTGGTCCAGGAAGTAAGGGCGGGCAAAGTCGATTCCTTTATGACCCGTCTGCAAAGTTTCTTTGCCGACACGCCGTACGAATTGGTTCGCGACCTTGAACTGCACTATCAGAACGTTATGTTTATTGTATTCAAGTTGTTAGGCTTCTATACCCAAGCGGAGTACCACACGTCAAAAGGGCGAATAGACTTGCTTGTCAAGACGGACAAATACATCTACATAATGGAATTCAAGTTGGACGGCACCGCAGAGCAGGCACTGCAGCAGATAAACGAAAAGAATTACTCAGCACCATTTGCTTCTGACGGCCGTACAATAATCAAAATAGGAGCAAACTTCAGTAACGAATCCCGCAGCCTCGAAAAGTGGATAATGGAATAAACTGATTTGGAAGTAAAAAGACCGAAACAAGTGTTTCGGTCTTTTTATTAGTATTTATGTTTCTTACTTTTCAATAGAGAAGTGCTTGGAAGCCAATCTGTAGTTGTCAACAAAGACTTCTACATTGTAATTGCCTTTTGATAGTGCTGAGTTAACATTATGATATATGGCAAGAGAAACTTCTTGTTGGTCATACTCAATAACTTTCTTTTCAGAGTATTCTACGTTTCCTCCTTCAAAAGGAAAAGTTTTGCCACCACCAAGAACTGTTCCTTCTGGGCTAACAATCCTCACATAGAAAGTCTTTTCGCCGACTGGTGTTGAATTATTTTGTGGAACAGTAAATGTAACGAGCAGTTGCTTAGCCTTGCCGATACGCTTTTCAAGTTTGCCCTTTTTGTTGAGAGGCTTGAATGATAGGGCTGTTATGTTTAGTTTCTCGGCCAGTTCCATTCTTTGGTTGAGAACTTCGTTCTTTTCTGTATAATCTTTAACTGTACTTGATAATCTTTCGTTCTTTTCTTTGATTTCCGCATTTTCAGCCTTAAGACCTGCATTCTCCTTTGTCAAAGAGTCAATAACGGCAACATAGTGACGCATCAGTTTCTTTAGCGATTCAATTTCACCCTTTAACTCGTTGATGCGTTTTCCACTTGTTATCTTTTGAGTTTTTAGTTCAACAAGGAGTTGCTCAACCTTGTTTTTTGCCTCAGAGTATTTTTCAATAAGAGAGTCATTTTGCAGGTATTGAGCCTGGTTTTCATATTGTTGGAATTCAACATTCAGTTGCTCATATTCGCCAGCAAGTTGTAATTGCTCGTTTGCCAATTTCAACGAGTCGATTTGAGCCTGCATATCTGTTTTAGACTGTCCGCAAGAGCCCAATAGGAAAATCATTCCAATAAGTGCTAATACGACAATAACACCGCCTAATCTGACAAATTTGCGGCTTTTTTCCATTTCTTTATCTTCAAATTTTTCTCTTTTCATACTTATACATTTTCTGCAAAAATAATTCATATATGTGAGAAATTATAATAACAAAGGAAATTTAACTTTTCAATAGGCATTTTATTTTGCAAAATGCTGTAATTATGGTATTTTTTATTGATATAGGGTGAAAATTTTATTAATTTTGTAATTTAAGAAAAGAGTATAAAATGGCAAATATAAATAAAACCAACGTGGCAAGATTGCTGGACAAGGCAAAAATTCAATATGAGTTGGTGCCTTATATTGTTGATGAATCTGATTTGTCGGCGGGTCATATTGCAGATCAGTTAGGCGAAGACATTAACCAAGTTTTCAAGACTTTGGTGTTGCATGGAGATAAGGTAAAGAATATTGTTTGCGTTGTACCGGGAAATGTGGAGGTTGACCTTAAAAAGGCGGCTAAGGTTTCTGGTAACAAAAAAGTGGAGATGATTCCGATGAAGGATTTGCTTCCAACAACTGGCTATATTAGAGGAGGATGTTGCCCGATTGGAATGAAGAAAGCATTTCCTACATATATTCACCAGACATGCTTGGATTTTGATTATATATATGTCAGTGCCGGGGTGCGTGGACTTCAGTTGAAGTTGAATCCTAAAGACCTTGTTGGGTATGTTCGTGCGGAAGTTGCTGATATTGCTTGCTTTGAATAAATTTTGACTATGAACGAGTTTGGATTAGTATATAGGCTGACGTCTTTTGGCGAGTCGCATGGCGCTGCCGTTGGAGGAGTTGTTGACGGTGTTCCGTCGGGCTTGAAACTTGATGCCGAGGAAATTCAAAAAGAACTTGACCGAAGAAAACCAGGTCAGTCTGATATAGTTACGCCAAGAAAAGAAAAGGATAGGGTGAAAATTCTTTCAGGTCTTTTCGAAGGAGTAACAACTGGTATGCCAATTGGATTCATCGTCGAAAACGAAAACCAGCATTCTGCTGATTATAGCAATATAAAGAATGCTTTCCGTCCGTCGCATGCGGATTTTACTTATACCTCTAAATATGGCATTCGTGACTATCGTGGCGGTGGCAGGTCATCTGCGAGGGAAACTATTTCACGCGTTGTTGCCGGTGCTATTGCCAAGCAGGCGTTGAGGCAGATGGGGATAACCATTACCGCATACACTTCACAAGTCGGAGATATTTCATTGGCTGGTGATTATACTCAATACATCCTTTCAGAGGCTGAAAAAAACAGCGTAAGGTGTCCTGATCAAGAAACGGCAAAGCGTATGGAGTCGCTGATAAAGTCTGTTCAGAAAGAGGGCGATACTGTTGGAGGCGTTGTTAGTTGTGTCATTTGCGGTTGCCCTGCAGGTTTGGGAGAGCCTGTCTTTGACAAACTTCAAGCCCGTTTGGCTTACGCTATGATGGGCATAAATGCAGCAAAAGGTTTTGAATACGGTATGGGTTTCAAGAATGTTGGCCGCCGTGGCAGTGAAATGATTGATGAATTTGCCGCTGTTGATAGAGAGGTAACAACTGCTACAAACAATTCTGGAGGAATACAAGGCGGTATCTCCAACGGTATGGATATATATTTTAATGTTGCATTCAAGCCGGTAGCAACATTATTGCGTGATGTAAACACCATTGACAAGGACGGAAAAGAAACCGTTTTGAGGGCAAAAGGTCGTCATGACCCGTGTGTATTGCCGCGTGCTGTGCCAATTGTTGAGGCTATGGCTGCTATGGTGGTTTTTGATATGGTCTTGTTGAATAGGGTTTCAAAAATTTAGTCTATGGCAGGTTACGACGATTTCGGTGCATTTTTGAGAAAATATTTTACGGGCAAGGTTCAAAAGATATCTATCAATGCTGGTTTTACCTGTCCGAATAGGGATGGTAGTAAGGGCATTGGCGGGTGTACCTATTGCAATAACCAGACATTTAATCCAGGATATTGTAAGCCGAGTAAAACCGTTGCCGAGCAGATTGAGGAGGGTAAGGCTTTTTTTAGCAAAAAATATCCTCAGATGAAGTATTTGGCGTATTTTCAGGCTTATACAAATACTTACGGTGAGTTGCAGAATTTGAAGCGCCTTTATGAAGAGGCTCTTTCAGTTCCTGATGTTGTTGGACTTATTATCGGAACGCGTCCTGACTGTATGCCTGATGATTTGCTTGATTATTTGTCAGAACTGGCAAAGTCAAAGTTCGTCATGGTTGAATATGGAGCGGAAACAGCTTGTAATGCAACGCTGGAAATGATTAATCGCGGGCATACTTGGGAAGATACAGCCGATGCAGTTCGCAGGACGGCTGCGAAAGGCATTCCGTGCGGTTTGCATTTGATTCTCGGTCTGCCGGGTGAGGATGAACAGATAATGCTTGATACTATCCGTAAGGTTAACGAGTTGCCGATAGATACAGTCAAGATGCACCAGTTGCAGTTGATTAGAGGAACGAAGATGGCTCGTCAGGTTGAGGCTGGAGAGATAGACATTAAGCAGTTTACCGTTGATGAATATATAGACTTATGCGTAAAGGTCGTTGCGTTGGTTAGAAAAGGAATTTATATAGAGAGATTTGTGTCGCAATCTCCCGCAGAGTTCCTGATTTCTCCGCGTTGGGGTCTGAAAAATTACGAATTTACTAACAAGTTGAATAATAAACTAAAAGAGAAAAATATAGAGCAAGGTTCGGAATACTAATAATTAAAATCTAACGATATGAAATTAAAAAATCTTATTTTAGGAGTTGGAGCAGTTGGTTTGCTTTTCTCCTGTTCACAAGAAAAAACTTATCGCATAACGCCGACTTCTATGGAAGGAATCGAGATTGGCGATACTTTGAAACTACGCAACTATGCAACTGGAGAATCCATCGACAGTCTCGTTGTTAATGATTCAACAACTTTCGTCTTTGAAGGCACCTTGACAGAAAGCATTCCTGCTGCTTTGACCCGAAATGGTCGCAGAGTTGCTGCCTTTGTTCTCGAACCAGGCGAATTGAAGTTTGACGCAGCGAAAAAATCCATTACTGGCACATCTTTGAACGATACAGACAGCAAGGTAATGCTTTTTGTTGACAGTTTATATAAGAATATAAAGGAACAGACCAAGGCTCTTGCTGAATTGCCTGAAAAAGAAGGAATGGAAAAATTGTCGGCTTTATATATGAAGGCTCAAGATCTGAGAGATTCTACTTATCAAAAGGTGTTTAGAGACAATAAGACAAATCCTCTTGGATATATATACTTTGTAGAATTGGTTGGCGGTTGTGAAACTGTTTCTGAAATAAATGAAATGCTTCAGGGAACTCCTGAATGGTTCAAGGAAACTAAGGCTGTTAAGTCTTTCATTACAGAGGCAGAAAATCGTGACAAGACTTCAGTAGGCAAGAAGTTTGTTGATTTTGAAGTGACAACATCAGAAGGAAAGACTGTTAAGTTGTCAGATTATGTAGGCAAAGGTAAGTACGTCCTTGTTGATTTTTGGGCAAGTTGGTGCGGTCCTTGCCGTCGAGAAATACCGAATTTGAAGGTTATTTCACAAAAGCATAAGGACCTTGTAGTTCTTGGCGTTGCAGTTTGGGATAAGCCGGAAGATACAAAAGTTGCAGTTGAGCAGTTGGAAATTAAATGGGACGTTATCGATAACGCACAGCAAGAACCTGCTAAATTGTACGGTATAAATGGTATTCCGTGCATTATCTTGTTTGGTCCGGACGGAACAATCCTTTCAAGAAACTTGCAAGGCGAAGAACTTGTGGCAGCAGTTGACAAGGCTCTTGCAAAATAAAGTAAGAGTATTATAAGTAAAAAAGATGTGCCAGAAAATTCCTTTTGGCACATCTTTGTTTTATGAAAGAAACATTGGGTTTCGTATTCTTACACAAAATACATTATCCTGTATGGATATATTCTTTATTTGCCACTTTTAAGAGTGATTATAATTATTTCTCAGGAGGGAAAAAATTACCTCCTGAAATATCAAAGAAGCGTTCAAAGAACTCTTTGAACTTGCGGATTACATTCTCTTTTTTTTCTGCTCTCTTGGAGCCTGCATTTCCGAATAATCCCATCGGTGGCAAAACTTCGGCAATGGCTGTGCCGCTTTCTCGTACTTCTCCATTACGGAACGATTGCTCCATAAAGTCGAGGGCTTTGTCGCGTCGCAGGTTTTCTTCCAAAATGATATCTTCAATTTGTTTCTGTTGACTTTCTTTAACGAACTGTGTCCAATTGTCGTGAACATCTGTATCAGGTGTGTGTTGCTCAATAAATTCACGGATAAGTTCTTCCTTGTTACGAAGGTCTGGAGACGCTTGTACTGATTTCATTGCTTTAATGACGATTTCACGGTCAGAGCTTTCATTACCTGTTAGTTGACTAACAAGGAAAAGGATATAGTCAATATTGATTTCAATTGACTTCATCAACTCCATTTCAAAAACGAGGTCGTCGTTAATGTTTACGCCTTTGCCTCCTTTGCGACGATATTTGTCGTAAAACTCGTTATAGAAGCTACGATAATCCAGGAAATTTCCATTAAGGTCGATAATCTCCTTTCCCTCAAATTCATCAAACGTGAGCAGAAGATTGAGCGCGCGAAGGATTGTGCCGAAAAGTTTTATAAATTCCTTTTCGCGTTTTTCGCCGACAATCGGAGTACCGAGAGGAAATTTATCTAAAAGTTCCTTGATTAATTCAACCCAACCGGGGACATGGTTTCCGTCAGAGTCATCATATCCGGAATAATAATCATCAAAGGAGCGAAGCAAGATTAAGCCTCCTGCATCTTTATTGCCGAATAATTGCAGACAATCATTTGTGGCTTTCTCCAAGTTGCGGAAGCATACGATATTGCCGTGGTCTTTGATAGAATTGAGTATGCGGTTGGTGCGTGAATATGCTTGTAGCAAACCGTGATAACGGAGATTCTTATCTACCCAAAGCGTGTTTAGCGTTGTTGCGTCAAAGCCCGTTAAGAACATGTTTACTACAATAAGCAGGTCTATCTCGCGGTTCTTCATACGGAGCGACACGTCTTTGTAGTAGTTTTGGAATTTGTCAGCTGAGGTGTCGTAGCTCGTGCCAAACATTGCGTTATAGTCTTCGATGCAACGCTCCAAAAATTCACGGCTCGGAGCGTCGAGCCCGGTAGTGTCTTCGGGCGATTCATCTTCAATCTCCACGTTGGGGGCATAGCTGAAAATAGTCGCTATTTTCAGTCGGCGGTCTGGCTCTAATTGCGCCATTTGTTTTTTGAACTCGGTATAGTAGAGTTTCACAAACGGTATTGAAGCGACTGCTAAGATTGAATTGAAGCCGGTGACACGGGTTTTCACTTTCTCCTCCTTTATTTTATGGCGGTCACGTGCGGTTGCTACTTCTTCAACATTAGTTAAGCGTGAGAAAGTATAACTACGAGTGTCGCGACGCGTCTTTTGGTTGAAATGGTCAAGGATATAGCGTGTTACGTTTTCGATACGTTCGGGAGCCATAAGGGCGCGTTCGCGGTCGATGTTGCTAACCCTTTCATCGGTTACTTCATCTTCTTCGCGCATAGTGCGGATGTAGTCAACTTTGAAAGGCAGCACGTTTTCATCACGTATAGCGTCGACTATCGTATAGCTGTGCAGTTGGTCGCCGAAAGCACCTTCGGTTGTGGTGAATTCGGGATTTTTGATACTGCCGGAATTTACGGGGAATATTGGAGTGCCGGTAAAACCGAACATGTGGTATTTTTTGAATTTTTTGACGATGGCCTTGTGCATATCGCCGAACTGCGAGCGATGACACTCGTCGAAAATTAATACCACGTGTTGGCTATAAACTTTATGCTGTGGATTGCGCCCTATAAAGTTGGTTAGTTTTTGAATCGTTGTTATTATTATTTTGGCGTCATCGCTGCGTAGTTGCTTTTCAAGCACAGCGGTAGAGCCGTTGGAGTTGGCAGCGCCTTTCTCGAAGCGGTCATACTCTTTCATAGTTTGATAGTCGAGGTCTTTGCGGTCCACAACGAAAAGCACTTTGTCAATTTCCGACATCTTCGAGGCTATTCGGGCGGTTTTGAAAGATGTTAACGTCTTGCCAGAGCCAGTGGTATGCCATATATAGCCGCCACTTTCGCGCTTGCCGAGGTTTTGGGCGTTTGTGCTTACCTTGATGCGTTGCAAAATGGCTTCAGTAGCCGCTATCTGATAAGGTCGCATCACAAGCAGCATGTTTTCCGACGTGAAGATGCAATAGCGTGTGAGGATATTGAGCAGTGTATGTTTGGCAAGGAATGTTTGGGTAAAGTCAACGAGATCAAGAATCGGTTCGTTGCTTTTGTTCGCCCAATAAGATGTGAACTCAAATGAATTTGAGGTCTGCTTTTTCCCCTTACCTTTTCCGGGGTTCTGATTACTGCGAGCCACCGCATCGCGTGTGGTGTTGCTGTAATATTTGGTGAGCGTGCCATTTGAGATGATAAAAATCTGCACGAACTCAAACAATCCCGAACCCGACCAAAACGAGTCGCGCTGATAGCGGTTGATTTGGTTGAAGGCATCTTTGATGCTAACGCCACGACGTTTCAGTTCAATATGAACGAGCGGCAGACCGTTGATGAGGACAGTCACGTCATAACGATTGTCAAAAGCACCTCCTTCGGGAGTGTACTGATTAATAACTTGAAGGTGGTTATTGTGAATGTTGTCCTTATCAATTAGTTTGATGTTTATAGTCGAACCGTCAGGCATACGCCATGACTTGATGTGATCTTCCTGTATGGTTTTGGTCTTCTCAATGATACCTTGATTTGGGTTTCCGAGATGTTGACGGAAGAAATCCTGCCATTCCTCATCGCTGAATTGATAATCGTTAAGACGTTCTATTTGGCGACGCAAGTTATTGATTAGTTCAGATTCGGCCGTAATAGAAAGATATTCGTAAGCCTGCCGAGTAAGGCGCTTAATGAAATCTTGTTCCATTTCAGCCTCGCTCTGATATTGAGCGGCACTGTAATAACCGCCCTCAAATTCGGCTACTACTGTTGATTCAGGATTTTCAGATAATAATTGATATTGTTCAGCCATATAGTATTTTGAATGTTATGCCAACTGTTTGAAAGTTAGAAGTTGGTTTCGGTAATATTCGTATTGTTCGCGGACAGCGGCTATTTCAGCCGGAAGCCCTTGCGAAAGGTCGTTTACAAGTGTCTCGAAGCGGTCAAGAATAGATGCGATTTTTACTTGTAATTCATACGGAGGCAATGGAATTATTACTTTAGAAAGATCTGCACCTGATACGGAGCAAATCTTGGCTTCGTTTGCAAACATGCGGACTTGTTTGTGATAATTGCAGCTGCGGCAAACATGAGAAAGATAGTTGGGATACATATCGCTCTTAAAGATGAAACAAGCGTCGTGAACAGCGGCAGGTTCATCTCCAAGCCAAGCGAGAGCATTACCCAAGTCATCTTTATTCTCACCTGCGGCTACTATTACCACATCGTTTTTCTCGGCAAAGCGCATTTTCTTCGCAACTTCATCGTTGATGAAGCTGGGAGTTTCTGAAGCATATAAACCATAGTGCGTATACATATCGCCATAATGGATGCAAGGAGTTCCTTGCTCCATAATGTCGGTGCGCACGAAGCGTTTGCCTCTGATGAACTTGCCAATTTCTCCCATAGTTTTCCAATTGATTTTGTAACTATGCCCCCCCCAGGTAGTTACATTTCCTTCTTGCTTATCATCGGTCCCGCAGCCACAGGCGGAGGGATTGAAGGTAAGCAAGAGGTTACGATAATATTCGTATTGCTCTCTGCGTGCTTGCAGCTCCGCTTGCAGCTCCGCTTGCAGCTCCGCTGCATAGTCCGAGAAGCGGTCGAGAATTTTTACTATTTCCTCCTGCACCTCAACTGGCGGTACAGGAATTGTAAATAACGAATACTTTGTAATCCAATGACGTGTATGGTCAGAAGGCGCAAAGCCAATGCAACTCATTGCATAAAAAATGAATTTGAAATTGACTTTATGCGATTTTGGCCTCAACATCTTCATTGCACTACTTTTAACCTTGAAATTAAACTCAACCCAATGAAAAGATGTAGTAAAGTCATCAAAAATAATAACGGGGTTATCTGTTGAAGCCTTATATATACCAGTTTCTTCATTAGTATATCCAAGTATAAAACTTTGTCCGGCTGTTAATACAGGAGTCTTGTATGCATTGTCATATTCAGTAGATTTGACAATGTACTTAGATGGCTGTTCGTAGGAAAGAAGTTCCCCCAGTGGCTTGAAAGGCACCCCGTTGGGGCAAAGGCGGTTGATAAGTTCTTGAAGTTTGCTCATTTTGTTTTCTCCTTTTCTTGGCTTTGGGTATCAGCCTTTTTTACTCGTTTGACGGTATGCTTGATTTTGCCGATAAAGAAATTTAACTCTAAGGTGGATTCGGTTTCTGAGGTTTCCAAGTCCGGCATAATGATATCCGATAACATCCTGCCGAAATGTTGCATCTTTGAAGTCTGTTCTTTGGGGTTTATTTCTCTATGCAGGGCTACCAATTCGCGTTTTAGATTTCTCACTTGTGCGAAGGTCTCAATTATAGCGAATGTAACATCAACTGCAGTACTGCTTTTGAGTATTGTTGCGAGCATATACAATCCCTTTTCAGTAAACACTTTAGGTAGGCTACGACTTTTGGGCGATAATTTTGTGGTCGAAATTTTCGACCGCAAAATATCGCTTTCTTCCTTAGTCAGAACAAACATATAGTCTGCCGGAAATTTCTCGGGATTATTGCGTACCGCTTCATTAACTCTTTTTGTTTCAACACCATATAGACTTGCAACATCGGCATCGGTTATTACAGGGATATCTCTCATCAGGACAATGTTGTTTCTGACGCTATCCATCAGTTTGCTCGATAACCCTGATGTGTGTTCTGTTGCCGTTGGTTTTGGTTTGGTATTGCTCATAATGTTTCGGCTTCAAGTTCACGGATAATTGCGTCAATCTCGGCACGGAGCTTGTTTTCGTGCTCTACGATGCGAGCGATTCGGGCATTGAGCTCTTTGATGTCGGTTTGCGGACGGATGTCTTCCGCCTCGACATAAGAGCTTACGGAAAGATTATAGCCGTTTTCGGCTATTTGAGCATTCGGAATGAGTGCAGAGAAATAAGGCACTTCCTTGCGGTCAGCATATTCATCAACAATCGCCTTGATGTTTTCTGGGGATAGTTTGTTTTTGTTTCCCTCGTGAACAAAGAGTTTTGATGCATCTATGAACAAGGTTTTGTTTTCTCGTTTCGATTTTTTCAAAACTATAATACAGGTTGCTATTGTCACACCAAAAAACAAATTTGCGGGAAGCTGAATAACTGTATCAACATAGTTATTGTCGATTAAATATTTACGAATTTTCTGCTCCTTGCCTCCGCGGTAGAGAACACCTGGAAACTCTACTATTGCCGCCGTCCCCTCGGTCGATAGCCAATGAAGCATGTGCATGGTAAATGCCAGGTCGCTTTTGCTTTTTGGTGCAAGCACTCCAGCAGGGGCAAAACGAGGATCGTTTATCAGCAGAGGGTTGTCATCGCCCACCCACTTTGTTGAATATGGAGGGTTGGAGACAATTGCATCGAACGGTTCATCATCCCAGTGTGCAGGTTCGAGAAGTGTGTCGCCATTCTGAATGTCAAAATGGGCATAGTTGATATCATGCAGGAACATGTTGATGCGGCAGAGGTTATATGTCGTAATATTCAATTCCTGACCGAAGAAGCCCTTTTTGACATTGTCCTTGCCGAGCACTTTGGCAAACTGCAACAGCAGTGAGCCGGAGCCGCAAGCCGGGTCATAGACTTTATTCACATAGTCGCGGTCATGGCTTACGAGACGAGCAAGAAGTTCGCTAACCTCCTGCGGAGTGAAGAACTCACCGCCACTTTTACCTGCATTGGAGGCATACATGGTCATAAGAAACTCGTATGCATCACCGAAAATATCTATCTGATTGTCGGCATAATCGCCTTTTAGGTCGATTGCACCAATGTTGTTAAGAATTTTAGTGAGTTGCTCATTGCGTTTTTCTACTGTTCCACCGAGTTTGTTGGAATTTACGTCGATGTCGGCAAAAAGACCTTTGAGGTCGGGTTCGCTCTCGGTGCCGACAGCTGAAGCCTCTATTGACTTGAAGATATTTTCAAGAGTTACATTCAGATTAGGGTCATTCTTTGCTTTTGCTCTTACATTGCAGAAAAGTTGTGATGGTAGAATGAAAAACCCCTTTTCACGCACAAGGTCAGCCTTTGCTCCCTCAGCTTCTTCATCCGAGAAGTTTGCATAATCGAAGTCGTGGTCTCCGGCTGCGCGTTGCATTGCGTTAATATAGTTGGTGATGTTCTCTGATATAAAGCGATAGAACAAGATGCCAAGAACGTAGCTCTTGAAATCCCACCCATCGACGGAGTTACGGAGGTCTTCGGCAGTAGCCCATATTGCTTTGAAAAGTTCTTGTTTTTGTTGGGTGCTTGTAGCCATATTTTTTTAAGTTTATATCAAATTAGTATCTTATGCAAAGTTAGCAAAATTTTAAGGAACTTTAATTTTTAAACAACAAAAGACTATTTATTTAATCTTACCTTCTTCGTTAAGTGCTTGAATAAGCCGTGTAACGAAACAAATTATCATAATAATTATTTCCATAACTGCGATTTTTGAAGTTTTGGCACAAAGATAATTAGGCGTTCGAGCAAATTTTCCTCCAGTTTAGCGGGCTTTTGACATATTTAAGCCAACAAGAACATTTATAAACCCATTTTCAAATTATAAGGTTTCAGATATTTTGTTGAAATATGCAGTGTAAAGCCGCAGTATAGGCAGTCGCGACTGTTATTATTGGTTTGTTCTTTTTTGCAGGCAAATGGGCATTTGATAGTGTGATAATAGAAAATTTGTCGTACCTTTGCAAAATAAAATAAGGAACGCCGTGAGGTGAGTCCCAAACAAATTTAAAATATATTTTATGACATTTGAAGAATTAGGAGTACGCGAGGATTTATTGCGGGCAATTAGTGAGATGGGTTTTGAAAGTCCTATGCCGGTGCAAGAGAAGGTAATCCCCCATTTGCTCCACAAAGATGGTGATGTAGTAGCACTTGCACAGACTGGAACGGGAAAAACGGCAGCATTCGGATTGCCGGTAATCCAAAGGATAGATATTCCTAATTGTAAGCCACAGGCATTGATATTGTCGCCGACGCGAGAATTATGCCTGCAGATTGGTGGAGATTTGGCTGATTATTCAAAGTACGTTGCCGGGTTGAAAGTGTTGCCTGTTTATGGCGGTTCAAGTATAGAAAGTCAGATTCGCTCTCTCCGTCAGGGCGTTCATATTGTTGTTGCAACTCCAGGCCGCTTGATTGATTTGATTAATAGAGGAACAGTTGACTTGTCAGGTGTTCACACTGTTATTCTTGATGAGGCTGATGAGATGCTTAATATGGGTTTTGTTGATGACATCAACAGCATTCTTGACAACGTTCCAGAAGATAGAAAGATGCTTCTTTTCTCAGCAACTATGCCGAATGAGATTGCAAAGATTGCGAAGAACTATATGCACAATCCTGAAGAGTTCGTTGTTGGTACACGAAATGAGGGCGCTGAGAATGTTCGCCATATCTATTATATGGTTAATGCGAGAGACAAATATTTGGCTTTGAAGCGAATTGCCGACTCTAATCCAAATATCTATGCAATCATTTTCTGTCGTACCAGAAGAGAAACTCAGGAGATTGCAGATAATCTTATCGTTGATGGATATAATGTTGACTCATTGCACGGCGATTTGTCGCAGCAGCAGCGCGATACGGTAATGAAGAAATTCCGTGAGCATACTTTGCAGTTGCTTGTTGCTACCGACGTTGCGGCTCGTGGTTTGGACGTTGATTCGCTCACTCACGTTATCAACTATGGTTTGCCTGATGATATTGCAACCTATACTCACCGAAGTGGTCGTACAGGTCGTGCTGGCAAGAATGGTGTTTCAATCTCTATCGTTCACTCTCGTGAGAAATCAAAAATCCGTGATATTGAGAAGCGTATCAGCAGGCAGTTTGAGCGTAAGATGGTGCCGACTCCTCAATATATTATAGAAAAGCAACTTTATAACCTTGCCGACAGAATTGAGAAGGTTGAGGTTAATGAAGATGAGATAGCAAAATATCTTCCAGGTATCTTGCGTAAACTTGAGTGGCTTTCAGGCGAGGACCTTTTGAAGCGTATCGTTTCTATGGAGTTTAACCGTTTGCTTGACTATTACAAAGATGCTCCAGAGGTTGAGGATTATGTAGAGAAGAAGCCTTGTGACGGAAAGGACAGCAAAAAGGGAAGCGGAAAGGCAGAAAGCCGTCGCCGTTCTGACGCTGATAAGGACAGTCGAAAGGCAGAGCGTGGGTATGAGCGAATTTATGTCAATGCAGGTAAGGCAGATGGCTTTATGCCGGCAAGGCTTATTGAGACTATCAATGAAAATATGGATGGACGTGTTGACATAGGTCGCATTGATTTGCTCCAGAACTATGCTCTTTTTGATGTAAGAAAAGGTTCAAGCAATAAGGTTATTACTGCGTTGAAGAATGCGCGTTTCTTTGGCAAAAGACTTTATGCAGAGGTTGCAGACCCTAAGAGAGACTATTCAAAGGCGTCTAACAGAAAAAGCAACAGCAAAGGCAAGCGATATGATGAAGGCGACAAGTTCGCCAAGTTTAAAAAGGATAAAAAAGGCAGACGATAGAGTTATGAAACGGGTATTTGCTTTATTTTTGGTTATGTTGGCATGGGCAAGTGCTTATGCAGACGGTATTGCCAGCGTGTTTACTTCCGACAATATCCCTTTGTTTCCAACTCTTGAGAAAAATTCAAGATTGGATATGGTTGATTATTTTGCAGCCGGAAAGAAGATGGAGGTGCAGAACAAGATGGGAGGCAAGTCCCAGTTGCTTGAGTGCTATGATAATTATTTGAAGGTTAAGACTTCAGATAGTTCTTCAACAGAAATGAGGCTTACAGAACTGAATGGCGACACTGTTATTGCGGTAGTTCGCAAGTATGAAGTTCCTCAGGCTGATGCTGTTCTTGCATTTTATTCTGCAGAATGGAAAGAATTGCCTTTAGAAAAGGTGATAAAATTGCCAGTTATGGCTGATTTTATCAATGCTCCTAAAAAATTGAAGAAAGAATTGGCGGAGATGATAGAATTTCCGTTGATGACAATTTCTATTGCAGAAGAGGGCAAGATTGTTTTTGAGCCAACGGTGATGGAGTACCTCTCCATAGAAAATGCCAAGAAAATAAAGCAATATTTGATAGACAAACTCGTTTATGTAAAAAAGGGCAACCGATATGTCCTTGTTGAATAATGGCTAAGAAGCAAAATACAAAGACAAACAATAAGAAAAAATTATATGCGTCGGGAGTAATAGTACTTTTATTGGTGCTATTTCTCCTCGCTTTATATTGGCTTTATCAGCGCACACGTCAGAAAGGCGCAGATGTTGACACTTCCCTTTACGAATTATCAGGAATCGACATATCCTCGCATAATGGTGAAATAGACTTTGCAGAGGTGAAAAATGCTGGCGTTAACTTTGTTTTTATCAAGTCAACGGAGGGAGCCAACTTTAAGGACCCAAAGTTTGAGCATAATTACGTTCAAGCTCTTGAAAACAAGTTTTTCCTTGGAACATACCATTTTTTCCGTTTTGATGTTGATGGAATAGAGCAGGCACGAAATTTTATGAGTGCTGTTGGCGACAAGTATTTTGATATGCCGCTCGTTCTTGATGTTGAGGAGCATGGCAATCCGTATGTCTTTATCAAGAGTAAGGTCGTTAGGGAATTGAGAGATATGGTAGATGAACTTATCGCAAATAATTATAAGGTAATGTTCTATACCAATAAAGATGGCTATAACAAGTTTATAAAGGGAAATTTTGATGATTATCCGTTATGGCTGTGTGCTTTCTCTAAGCCGGAGGGCATTGATTGGACTATTTGGCAGTATAGCCATTGGGGAGAGGTTGATGGAATAAAGGGAGACGTTGACCTTAATATTTTTTATGGCAATAGTGAGCAATGGAGAAAGTGGCTTGAGTGATTTTGTATTTTTTAAGTTTGAAGGGTTGTCTTTTTGCCACCTTTAATGTTTATCTTTGCATTGAATTTTCTTAAAGACAAATATGGCTTTCAATCATTCTTTGGAAATATATTCAGCCGATTTGGAATCGGAATTGCCTCTCTACTATGCAGATGAGGGTATTCGTGCTGGTTTTCCGAGTCCGGCACAAGATTATACACACGAAAAAATTGACCTTAATCGTGATTTGATCGACCATCCGGCATCAACTTTCTATGGTAGGGTTGTTGGTGATTCTATGTCGGAGGAGGGGATAACAGAGGGAGATATGCTCGTTATCGACAAGTCTATCCAGCCAGAAAATGGAGATTTGGCAGTTTGTTGTCTTGATGGTGAATTTACGCTTAAAAGAATCCAGATTACAGATGACGGCAGGCTTCTTCTCATGCCTTCAAACCGAAACTATCAGCCTATAGAGGTTGCAGAAGATGATGATTTTATGGTTTGGGGCATTGTGACATATACCATAAAATCGAATCGCAGGCGACGTAGAATATGATTGGTCTTGTTGACTGCAATAATTTTTTTGTTTCCTGTGAGAGGGTATTTCGTCCCGATTTGCATGGTGTTCCAACCATCGTTCTTAGTAATAATGATGGTTGTGCCGTTGCTTTGTCGAACGAGGCCAAGGCGTTGGGCATAAAGCGTGGAGATCCTTATTTCAAGATTCGAGATATTGTTGAGAAAAATGGTATTGCCGTGTTTTCCGGAAATCATCGTTTATATGGTGATATGTCGGCAAGGGTGATGGGAACTCTCAGGTCGATGGCTGATTCTATTGAGGTTTACTCTATTGATGAGGCATTTATTCATTTGCCGGCGAATGTTGTTGACTTGCATGACTATGGCGTAAAGGTTTCGAAGACGGTAAAGAAAAATATAGGTATTCCTGTTTCTGTAGGTATTGCACCAACAAAGACCCTTGCTAAGGTAGCGGCAAGATTTGCCAAGAAAATCAAAGGCTATCGTGGTGCATGCGTTATTGATACCCCAGAAAAAGCAGAGAAAGCCCTTTCGCTTACTGCGATAGAGGATATTTGGGGGATAGGCAGACGGTATGCAAAGCGTTTGAGAGGAATGGGGATTGCTACTGCTTTGGATTTTGCCCGAATGAAAGAGGATAGGGTAGCGTCGGTATTTTCTATTGTAGGGGTTAGGACTTGGAGGGAACTTAATGGCATTGCGTGCATTCCTAATGAGGCTGAAACAGTAGAGCGAAAATCGGTCACTTCTTCCCGCTCATTTGATAAGTGCGTATATGATTTGGATACGCTTCATCAGGCTATGGCTGCATTTGCAACAACAGTTGCAGAGCGGTTGCGTAGTCAGTCTGGATATGCTCTTGAATTGGAAGTTTTTATAGCAACTAACCGCTTTAGCGAAACTGAGCCGCAGTATGCCAATGCAGCAAGAGTCAGGTTGCCCGAGCCAGTCAATGATACAGCAACTATCTTAAAATATGCCAATGCCGTGCTTGACGCTATATATAAGAAAAGGTATGGCTTTAAGCGGGCTGGATTGTCTGTATCAAAAATTGTTGGTTGCCGTAACGCCCAGCATTCGCTGTTTACTGATTTTGACAACTATGATAAAAGGCAAAGACTAATGAAGACGCTCGATGACTTGAATCACAAATTGGAGGTTGGCAGCGCGGTGCGGCTTGCCGCTTTTGGAACGGGTTTAAAAGGCATTACAAAGAAGGAGCATTCTTCGCGTTTGTTTTCGACAAGGTTGTCGGATATAATTGAAGTTAAAGCAAAGTGACATGTTTGTGACGTAAATGCCGTCAATATATGGCAGTGAACTGCAATGGTTCATTTTTATGGTTCGCGTGAGGCGTTTTTTGTTAAAACCGAAGAAAAGCAGTAGTGTAGTGATTAATATAAAGTGGATAAAAAGGATAACACTTATTCAAAATGACTTAAACATATTCTCTGTTTTAACAGTGGTTAGTTGCTAAACTGGTCAGATGTTGGATGTTAGGTTTGATTGTTTTAATTTAACCATTGTTAAATATGTGATTATGGGGTAAATTTGAGAGTAAAAGTATGTTTGTTACGAAAAAATATATTAGATTTGCAAAGAAAACTATTGTTGTTGTTTGAATATACCCTTATGATTCCGTAACTACCCGCAAAAAGGGTGGCTGATTGTTTGGCGCTATAGTCATAATAATGACAGTATTTGAGAGATAATAAAATTAGTGAGTATTAATACCAATGTAAAACTAAAATCAATTCTTAATGAAGAGTTTTTGTTTTCAGCTGAATCGTAGGACGCTAATGACATTCCTTGTGGCATTGTTAGCGGCGATACCTGCATTCGCACAAACAATTACTGTACAAGGTACAGTAGTTGATGAAACTGGCGAGCCTATTATAGGCGCCAACGTGTTAGCCAAAGGAACTGTTGTTGGACAAGCAACAGACTTTGACGGTAAATTTTCTATTAACGTCTCTCCAGACGCTGTCCTTCAAGTTTCGTATATAGGATACGATACTAAAGAAGTTGCAGTCAATGGTCAGACAAGCATTAAAGTTACTTTGAAGGAAAACGCAGTGATGCTTGAAGAAGTCGTTGCCATTGGTTATGGTACGGTTAAGAAAGAGGACGCTACGGGTTCCGTTTCAATGGTAAAACCAGACGAGATTGACGCAGGTCTTGCCACATCAGCACAGGACTTGTTGGTAGGTAAGTCTCCGGGTGTTGTTGTTACATCAGGCGGTGGTGACCCACAAGCAGGTGCAACAATCCGTATTCGTGGTGGTTCTTCTTTGAACGCTAACAACGACCCGCTAATCGTTATTGACGGTGTGCCTATCGACAATACAGGCGTTCAGGGTATGTCAAACCCATTGGCTATGGTCAGCCCTGACAACGTTGAATCAATGACTGTATTGAAAGATGCTTCTGCCACTGCTATCTATGGTTCTCGTGCATCTAACGGTGTTATCATCATTACAACTAAGAAAGGTAAGTCTGGAAAACCTCAAGTGAATTTCTCTGCAAACATGTATGTTAATAAGGCAAGAAGAACTTGGGAAACACTTTCTGCAAATGAGTTCAGAAACGTTATCACAAACTATTGGGGTGCTGAACACGATGCAGTTAAGGCTTTTGGCCCTGTAGGTGGAACTTCTGCTGCTCGTCCAGATCATCAGCCAAATGGTGTTAATCGCAGTTACCCTGATAACCATGACTGGCAGAAGGACGTTCTTCGCACTACAATCTCTCACGACTACAACTTGAGCGTTGGTGGTGCTGTTGGTATCCTTCCTTATCGTGTTTCTGTGAACTACACTCGTAACAATGGTATTGTCAAGGGCTCAAGCATGGACCGTTTGACTGCTGGTATTAACTTGACTCCGAAGTTCTTTGACGGTCACTTGAGCGTTCAATTGAATGCAAAGGGTTACTATTTCCGTAACCAATTCGTTAACGCTGGTGGTGCTGTTGGTGCTGCTATTGCTGCTGACCCTACTCAAACTGTTTACGCTGATTATCCAACTTCTGACGCTTCAGTTCCTTGCAAGAGTATTTATAACGGCTATTTCATTTGGACTAACGGTGCTAAGTTGAATATCAACGCTACTGAAAACCCAGTTGCAATTTTGAACGACCGCGACAATTATGCAGACGTTCTCCGTTCTAACGGTAACTTGCAACTTGATTATTCTTTCCACTTCCTTCCGGAATTGCATGCTAACTTGAACCTTGGTTATGACTGGTCTCGTACTAAAGAGCATAACACTATTGCGGAAAACAGCCCTACTGCATGGAAAAACTATGACCGTAACGGTGCCTCTGTTTCTACTTTCACTTGGCAGTTGAAGCAAAACACTTTGCTTGACTTCTATTTGAACTATAAGAAGCAATTCGATGCTATTGACTCTAACTTGGACGTTACTGTCGGTTACACTTGGCAGAACTTCAAGAACCGTGGTTGGAACGACAACGGTGTTATCATGTCTGTCGGCTACAATGACCCGAAATTTGCAGACGGCAAATATACTCTTACTGTAAATGAGGAATCTGCTAAGAAAATCGGTACTATCTACAACAATACACCGATTATCCCTTGGGTGAATGAGTTGCAACTCCTTTCATTCTTCGGTCGTTTGAACTATACATTCAAAGATACTTATCTTTTGACTGTTACTCTTCGTGACGATGCTTCTTCACGTTTCCACAAGGATACTCGCTGGGGTCTGTTCCCTGCTGTTGCTCTTGGTTGGAAGATTAGCAATATGGACTTCTTCAAAGATGCTACTGACGTGATGAACGAATTTAAGTTGCGTGCTGGTTGGGGTATCACTGGTCAACAAGACCTTGGTGACAACTACTTCCCATTCCTTGCTGCTTATAACCAATCAACTCAAGGTTCATACTATCCAATCATGAACCCAACAACTGGTGAAATCGTTTACAGCCCAACTCTTTATCCTGGCGGTTACAAGAAAGACCTCAAATGGGAAGAAACAACTACTTATAACGTCGGCTTTGACTTGGGATTCCTTAACAACCGTATCAACGCTTCTTTGGAATGGTATCTCCGTGATACTAAGGACTTGCTTTGCTACGTAACAGTTCCTATCGGTAGTGCAACTACTAACGAAATGAACATCAACGTTGGTTCTATGAAGAATATCGGTGTTGAATTTGCTATAAACGCTAAACCAGTTGTTAATAAAAACTTTACTTGGACTATCGACTACAATATCGCTTGGAACAAGAATGAAATCACTAAGTTGAACAACTCTGATGACCCTAATTCATTCGTTTCTGTTGGTGGTATCTCTGGTGGTACAAACAATAAGGTACAAGCTCATAAGGTAGGTTTCCCTGCTTACACTTACTACTTGTTCGAACAAGTTTATGACGCTAACGGCAAGCCTATTGAAGGCGAGTTTGTTGACCAAGATGGTAACGGTTCTATTGACGACAATGACCGCGTTTTCCGTCACCAAAAGGATCCGAAAGTAACTATGTCAATGAGCAATACTTTCAACTTCAAGAACTGGGATTTTGGTTTTGTTCTTCGTGCTAACTTCGGTGCATACGTGTACAATAACGTACTTTCTCAAAGAACAGTGCTTAACAGAACATGGCAAAACACTCACCTTTCTAACATGGTTAAGAATGACGTTTACTTCACTGGTGAAACAGGCCAAAACCTTTATTTGAGTGACTACTACTTGCGTAAGGGCGACTTCCTACGTGTTGACAACATCACTCTTGGCTACACTTGGGAAAATCTTTTCAAAGAGAAACTTCGTCTCCGTCTTTACGGTGCCGTTCAGAATCCTTTCGTGATTACTAAGTATAATGGTCTTGACCCAGAAGTATTCGGTGGTATTGACAATGACGTTTACCCACGTCCAACAACTTATACTTTGGGCTTGGTTGCTACTTTCTAACCTTTAATTAATATGCTAATTATGAAATCAATCAATAAAATAATCGCATCCGCTCTCGTTGTTGGTATGGGTTTGGTTTCAACTGCTTGTGTTGGTGACCTTGACTTGACTCCTCAAAACCCTACTACTTTTACTTGGGCTGATGTAGAGAAGAATCCTGACCTTTATTTGCCTCAGGTATTCAATAAATGTTATTCTGTTTATGCCGTTTCCGGTCAGAGTGGCGAAGGCTCTGCTGACCTTGGCGGTATGGACCCCGGTAAATCTTGCTACCAGCGTGCCATGTTCATGCTCAATGAAAAATGTACTGATGAATGTGCATGGATTTATTCTGAGGACGGTGTTGATAATATCGTGAAAGGTTCTTGGACTTCTGGTCACGGTCTTGTTTACGGTTGCTATTCCCGTCTTTATGTTATCATCGCAATCTGTAATGACTTCTTGCGTCAAACTGCTGCTTCCGGCATTGATTTGACTACTTCTAAAACTGAACTAAATAATGTTGCTCAGTATCAGAGAGAAGTTCGTGCTCTTCGCGCGATGGCTTACTATAACGTGCTTGACATGTGGGGTAATGCCGGTTGGGTTGATGAAACTATGGAATATGGTACTAACCCAACTCCTATCAAGCGTGCTGACCTTTATAACAAAATTGTTGCTGATTTGAAGGATGTTATCGCTAACTGGCCTCAGAATCTAAAGCCTGAATATGGTCGTATTGGTCTTGACGGAGTTAAGATGCTTCTTGCTAAGATCTATTTGAATGCAAAGGTTTATACTGATGGTGCTGTTGACGGTTACGCTGATTGCTTGACTTTGTGTAACGAAATTATCGCTAATCATAAGGGCTCTGGTTTCAAGGGTTCTGGTCTTGCTAACCATTATCATGCATTGTTCTCTGCAAATAACGACAGATATATGCCTGGAGGTTCTGCTGCAGGTGAAAATGAAATTATCTGGGGCGTTCCTTATGAAAACACTTATACTCAAGCCTACGGTGGTACTCGCTACTTGATGGCTGCAGGTATGGGTAACGGTACTGCCGCTTCCCGTGCAGATGTTGACCTTACTAAAGGTACTTTCTACATGGCTTGCTCTGACTACGGTATCAATGACCAGTGGGGTTGTATGCACGCTCGCCAGCAATTCTCAGAAAAATTCATCGATAATGATGACGTTCGTGACAATCTTTGGAGCAAAGAGCGTGAGGGATTTACTATCGAGAATACAGACTATGCTAAGTTCAATAACGGATATGCTGCAGTTAAGTTCACTAACTTGCTTACTAAGGAAGACGGTACTTTCTATTTGATTGATGCTACTGCTCCTATTGATATGACTAATATCGATGCTGCTTCTAAGGTGTTGAGCGGTAATGTTCACCCTGACACTGACCTTCCAATTTTCCGTCTTGCTGACGTTTACTTGATGAAGGCTGAGTGCTTCGTCCTTGGTGGTCAAGGTGACAAAACTTCTGCTCTTGAGGCTGTTAACTATGTCCGTGAAAGAGCAGGTGCTGTTAAATGGAATGATTTGACTGCAGAAAGCCTTCTTGATGAGCGTGCTCGTGAATTGTACTGGGAAAACCACCGTCGTTCTGACCTCGTTCGTTTCGGCAAATTTACAAGCGGTTATAACTGGGCTTGGAAAGGTGGTGTCTTGAACGGTAAGGATATCCCTGCATACGAGACTGTTTATCCTATTCCAGCCAGCGTTATCGTTGCTCAACCGGAATTTGCGGCTTTCCAAAATAAAGGTTATTAATATTAAAATGTGAATGCTATGAAAATGAAATATTTATTGATGGCTTTTGCGTCTGTTGCTCTGTTTTCATCTTGTATTTCAGATGAGCCGTCAGAAGTGATTGCCGAATATAAGACTCCGACGGAGTTTGTGCTAAACAAACCTCAGTTCGCTAATGGTGTCTATGATTTGGCAAATGCTGGAACTGTGAACTTTACTTTCTCACAACCTGACTACGGTTATTCTGCTGTTTGCGATTATACTGTTGAGGTTGCAATGAATGACAAGTTTGAAAATTCTGCTCTCGTAAGCGAGACATATCATGTTTGTGATATCCAGGTTGATGCAAATAGCCTTGCAATGGCTATCTGTACTGCTGCCGGTTGGACTGACCAGGCTTCTATCGACGCTGCTTTGGCTGAAACAACTTCTGGTACTGTCCCTGTTTATGTGAGAATTAATTCTAAGATTTCTAGTGCTTTGGTTACCGGCAGTGAAATTACTTCAAATGCCATTACTATTAACGCTATACCTTATTTCGCTCTTCCACCGGTAGAAATGCCAGAGAAGATGTATATGATTGGCGAGTTCTGTAACTGGGATTGGGCAAATGCCGCTGAAATGATTCCTGTTCACTCTTATCCAAGCAAGTTCTGGTGCATAAGATATGTTGATGCTGGTACAGATGACGGTAAGGGATTCAAGTTCAATAGTGCTCAGTCTTGGAACGGTACAGACTTCGGTTTCGCTGCTACAACTTGCGTTACAACTGTTGCTGGTCTTGAGTTTGCTGACAATGGCGGTAATATTTCAATCAGCAAGTCTGGCTGGTATATCTTTGGTCTCGACATCGAATTGGTTGGTAGGGACTTTAAATATACTTTGAACGTATTCCCGGCTAATATTTACATCTATGGTGCTGCTAACGGTGGCAACTGGGGTGATGATCCTGCTTGGTTGTTTGAAGTGCCAACAACTCCTGACGGCGAGTTTGTATCTCCAGCTCTTCTTGAAACAGCAGGAACAGATGACAGTTGCTTGCGTATGTGTATCCACCCGTTGAACGCTGATGAATCACCATGGGCTGGTGACTGGTGGCATACTGAGTTCATTGTCTTGGATAAGAAGATTGCTTACCGTGGTGCAGGTGGCGACCAGGCTCGTGTCGGTAACGGTGCTGACCAGAAGGTTCATCTGAATTTCGCAACTGGCGTTGGTGAAATAAAATAATAACCTTAGAAGATTTTTGCGGAGCGGTTTTTTGCTCCGCTCCGCAAAAATCATTTAATAGAATACAATATGAAAAAATTAGGTATATTTTTAATGTCTGTCCTTGCAATGGGATTTGTTGCTTGTGACGAATATGATGAGGCTATCCCGCAAGCCAATGAGCAGAAACCAATCGTTGAGGTTAAGGGATTGGAAGTCGCTGCTGCTGAGGCTATGGCAAATCCGATTGACCTGAACAATGCTTCTGGTTCAATTGAGTTGATTAAGACTGTTAAAACTCCTGTTCTTAATGAGAATAACAGTATTACATACGATGTGCAAATTGCTTCTGACGAAAACTTTACAAAAATGAAGCAATATCCGTTGACTGACGGTGCGATTGACTCTTATGATCTTGATGCTGCTTTCCGTCAACTTTATGGTAAAACGCCTAATCAGAAGCCTTTGTACTTCCGTTTTATCCCATACTTGACTGATGGTCAATCAAGAGTCCTTTTTGAAAAGGATGTTTATCTCCTTGCTTCTAAGAATGAAGTTAAGCCTGTTGATATGGGTATCGTTGTGGAATCTGCTTATTATGTCGTTACTGACACTTGGTTCGGAGATGGCTGGGCTGAAAATCTTGTCCCTTTCACTCACTCTGGTGCTGACCGTTACGATGATCCAATTTTTAAGGTTACTGGTGAGTTTGAAGCTGGAGCTCTTCAGATAATAGGAGAAGAAAGTCTTGCTAAAGCAAAAGCTGATGCAGGTAATGAGTTCAGCTATGTTTGGGGACCTGCAGGAGAAGGCGAAACTGGTGATTTGGCATTCGGTGAAAAGGCTGGTGTTATTAACATCGCTGAGGCTGGTATGTACTCTATCACTATTGATATGCTTAACAAGACTTATGCAATTCAAAAGGTTAACCCAACTATGTATATGATTGGTCAGCATACTAATTGGGATTGGACTAAGGCAATTGAAATGGTTCCTGGAAACCAAAATGGCAAGACTGAAGGTAAATACTGGTGCATTGCTTATGTTGGCGCTGGTGTAACAAACGGCTTTAAGTTCAACACTGCCGCTGACTGGAACGGATCAGAATTCGGTTATGCCGGTGCAACTCTCGTTTCTCACGTTGCCGGTGTTAACTTTGTTGACGATGGCGGTAACATCGCTGTTGACAAGGCTGGTTGGTATCTGTTTGGTGTTGAAAAGAAAGAAGGTGCTGCAGGCTTTGAATACATTGTTAATATCTTCACTCCTGATGTCTATGTCTATGGTAACACTAATGGTGGTATTTGGGGTGATGATCCTAACTGGAAGTTCTCTGTTCCTACAGATGCAAATGGCGAATTTGTTTCTCCAGCATTGGCTATGAAAGGTGAATTAAGACTTTGTGTTCACCCGTTGACATCTGCTGGTGATCAGTGGATCGGTGACTGGTGGCAATCTGAATTCATATTCTTCAACGGCGAGATCGCTTATCGTGGTCAAGGTGGTGACCAAGATCGCGTTAATGCTGAAGCCGGTCAGAAGGTTTATTTGAACTTTACTACAGGTAAAGCACGCCTTGAATAATTGAAATAAAGTTATTTATAGAAAAAGGGATACCTATGTGGGTGTCCCTTTTTTGTGTGGTGGAATTATGGCTTGTTTTAAGTTTTTGTGAAGTTGGATTGTATTTGAACGCAAATATTCATAGATTTTGCTTAATTTTGTAAACAACTTAACATAAACCATACGATGAAAAAAATTTTACTTTCCGCATTTTTTGGGGCGGTTTCTTTTGCAGGAATGGCTTCCACTCAATGGACTTTAAACAGAGTTACTACTGAAGGACAGCCTGTTGTGGAAACTTTCAGAGTTGATACTCTTAGACATGAAAAGGTGGGTCCGGGAACTTTTTACACTCTGCTGTATTTGAAATGTAACGAAAACTCAACCCACATGCGTACTCATTTCCTGACAATGGATATGAAAGGGCATGATGACGTTGAATTTCGAATGGAGTTGGCAAATGACTCCTTACTGACGATGGAGAGGGTCTCAGATGTTGCAAAGCGTAAGACTGCTCCTAATAACTACTATTTTGCCGGTGTTAATGCTGATTTCTACATAACTTGGGACCCTTATAAAGGTAACCCTAATATGGCGTGCTATATGGACGGGCAAATAGCCATGTATGATATGGATGAGCCTCTCAGGTATGGCCATTTCTTTATGGATTATAACAAAAATATGTGGTGCGATTTCCCGTTTGAGACTTTTTATATGACTAAGGCTGACGGTACGAAAATGGAATTGAATCACATTAATCATGATTTAAATGATAATCAGTTGGTTCTCTATAATGAAAAGGGCGGTCATTGGACAAAGACTAAGGATGCTACGGAAATAAGGGTGAAACTTGTTGAAGGAGAGAAATGGAGAATCAATAGTCCTTTCAAGTTGCAGGTGATAGGCTCTCCTGTTGTTGGCGGTAATATGCAGGTTATGCCGGGAGAGGCTGTGTTGTCGGCAAAAGGTAGTAGGGTCGCTGATGTTGAGGCTTTGAAAGATGGTGAAATCTTAACAATGCTGTTTGAAACTCATCTTGAAAACTACAATATAAAGCCTGACTTAAAAGAGGTTAGTGGTGGAGATGTAATTATTTTGAAGGCTGGTAAGACCATGTATGAGGCCGGACGCTTTATTAACCCTCGTGATGCATATAACCCAAGAACTATGTTTGGATATACAGAAGACCGCTCTAAAATGATTTGGGGGCTTATTGACGGTCGTTCAAGTCGTTCAAGTGGTTCTACATATACTCAAGGTGCTGAAATCATGAAGTATGCAGGTTGCTATGATGCCGTTAATGTTGACGGTGGAGGCTCTTCGGGTATGTATATCCAGAATTTGGGTGTTGTCAATGACCCGAGCGACGGTCACGAGCGCGCAGTTTCAAATGGTTTGTATGCCGTGCTGAAGGCTCCGGAGGATAATAATGTAGCGGAGATACGATTTGTTGATTGGGCAATGGAGTTTCCTAAATATGGAATTTATACACCTAAATTCTATGGTTACAACAAGTATGGCATGTTGATTGATACCGATGTCCAGGGAGTAACGCTGTCGTGTGATGCAAAAATAGGCGAGGTAATCAATGACGGGGCAACGTTCTATGGAACCGGTGACGGTTGTGCTGCCCTGACAGCCAGTTACAACGGTTTGTCGGCTTCTATCCCTGTAACTGTTGCAGAAAGTGACAAAGTTAATTTCCGCTTGTCAAACGTGCTTATTGACAACGTCCGCGAATATCCAATTGAGGTAAATTCCGTTGTAGGGGAAAAGGAAATGCCAATCAGCCCGACGGCACTTTCGTGGAGTTCTGACAATTCAGATATTGCGAGTATAAGTGCAGACGGCTTATTGAAGGGTATTTCTGACGGTGTTGCAGTAGTTTCCGGCAAGGTTGGCAATTTTGTAGGCAATTTGAAAGTCAATGTTGAGGTTCCAACAGGAGAGTCTATGCCTGTGTATAGAGATTTCCCGACAGATGCAACAATAAAGCAGGTTGGCGGAACAGACATCAAGATTAGCGAGTTCGAAAAAGGCTTTAAGTTGAACTATACAGGCAAGAGTGGCCGTGGACAATACATTGAGATAAGCAAGACATATCCTATCTGGAGTTTGCCGGAGAAGTTGCGTATCCGAATAAATCCAGGAGATGCGAAAATCAGTAAGATAACCGCGACTGCGAAGAATGCTTTGGGCGTTATAGAATCAGTATGGACTGCAACAGAGTCATCTGTTCCGAATAATGAGGAAACAGAGTATTATTTCAATGTAAAAGACTGGTGTGATCCGACAGATATAGCGGTTTATCCAATCACATTGGAGAAACTGCGATTTACGATGAGTGGTTCAGTAGCGGGCAAGGCTTACGAGATCAGCGTTCCAAAGTTCGAGGCCATTTACATTCAGCAGCAGGGAGGCATCGTGGAAAATACAGTTTCTTCTGGATTGAAGGTATATTCTTCAAACGGGGAGATTGTTGTTGATGCAGATTCTGAGACTGTTATCTATGTTTCAAGTATAGACGGGCGATGTGCTACATATAAAGTACCTTCTGGAGAAACTCGTTTGTCTGGTTTTTCTAATGGAGTTTATATAGTTAATGGTATGAAGATCATACTTTTAAGATAGGATGATAGAGAAAGACTTGCAATAAACAGCAGGTCTTTTTTTGTTAGGTAAAAAATAAAGTTAATTTAATGTTAATAAATGTTGTGGGGGGGGGGTAAATAGAATATACTTTATATATTTGTATTGTCTATTTATAAGTATAAGTGGGCCTTGTAGAAATGAATACAAAATCTATAAAAGGCATAATATTCACTTCGGAGAAAAGAATCAGACTATATAATAAAGATAACCCTTAATTAATCTTCACAAAATTGTAGTATTACTGAGTTTTTCAGTGTTTTTAGTTTGAAAACTGAAAACAAAGAGATGCAGTTTGCCGAGAGGCAGGCTGCTTTCTTTTTCGATACAGTATTGCAATCTTGATATTTATCGGGTCTGTAGATTTTTAGTGTGGATAACCAAATAATTTAGCTATACTGAAAAGGAAGAACTTCTTATCCGCAACACCTCTTAAATTAGCTCAGAACAGTTTGATTTTAGCATTGAACGATTCTGCCATTGCATTCGTTGAACGGTTGTTGTAGAAGTTAAGAATCTCGTCGTAGTGCTTATAGAATGTAGCGGCTATGACGTTGAATGAATAAAATCCAGCCTCTTCGACTTTGTTGCTGAATAAGAAACATGTAAAATCCAATTTGTTCGTGCGTTGCGGACACATTTGCAATGTGTCCCTACAAATAACAGATATTCAATTAATTGAGTAACATTCACTGTAGGGACGCTTTGAATAAAAGCGTCCGCCACGCACAATCAGAATGGATTTTAAAAGGAAACCCAAACCAGAACATTAGCCGATTTGGGTCTTAGCGGTGCATAAGAAATAATATTTTCCACGCAACCCATGCAAAAACAATAAACAATTAACTTCATCACTTCTTGGCTTTCTTATGCCCAGTGACTGCGATATATACGACGAGTAAAATAAATGCACCAAGGATTGTCCACATCTGCACGGCATACTTCTGCGGCTCTACCCAAATCTCATGGAAGAAGTCAAGGCGCCCAAGCACCTCAACAGGCGTCCAAAACACAATTACCGAAGCAATCGACATTCTTATATTTGCTCCCCATGACGACAATTTCAACTGCCTCTTGAAAATAAATATTGAACCTATAAAACAAGCAACGGCAACAATCGACGTTATCGGATGGGTATCGCCTATGAAATTCTTGTCGTAGCAGAACATCAGCAGCAAATAACTTGACCACAATATCATCATCAACTCCATAAAAGTCACAATACTTGCATGACGTGTCATCGGGCGTGCAGCGATCTCTGGTTTACGGCCTCTGAAGAGAATTTTCTGCCACCAGTTGATAAAGTTGCAACCGTTTCGTGTTGAGAAAATATATAGCGTCATTACCATCATCCAAAGTCCGAAAGTAGCAGGAAGTATCAGATACTCAGGACGGGTAACTATCTCCCCGTTTTCCATTTCAGGCTGAGTTCCCCACCGAACCGCATAATACTGGAAAAGGAATTCCACCCAACCAGTCCAAAAAAGCGACAATTCTCTTTGTAAAAGTTTTCATATCTATATCTGTTTTTTATTAATATTCCGCTCTGAAATTACAAATGCAAAGGTATAGACATCATAAAACCCCCTCAATACCCAGAAATCAGCAATTTTAAGCACCAGAGTACCTACAAATAACTATCGTTTACCATTACCTGCCACCAAACCGACCAATGAGAATACCATTAGACCCACTACGGCAATCTCGAAAACAATTTTATTCGATATGTGCTGTTTTCAGTTGATTATTACAGCGATTTACATTAACTTTGCCTTGATAAAAACCCCTAACAAAAACCTAACATAATGAAAAATTTCAAAATCATTATGCCACTACTTATGGCATTAATAGCAACATTCGCAAGTGCTCAGATTCGCGTTGGCGCTGAAATGACTGATGAATACATTCCTCTGCTTAAAGGCAAGAAGGTTGCTTTGCTCAGCAATCACACCGGCATGGTCGGAAACGAACACACTCTTGACGTTATGCTCAAGAAAGGCGTTAATGTAACAACAATCTTCTCTCCGGAACACGGTTTCAGAGGAAAGGCTGACGCTGGCGAACATGTTTCAAGCGGTGTTGACTCTAAAACTGGTATTCCTATCGCTTCTCTTTACGACGGCAAAACTCGCAGCCCGAAAAAAAGCGTCATGGACAATATCGATATTATCGTTGTTGATATTCAAGACGTTGGCTTGCGTTTCTATACATACTATTGCACTATGGTTGACCTTATGAACGCTGCCGCTAAATTCGGCAAGAGTTTTATGGTGCTCGACCGCCCAAACCCTAATGGTATGTACGTTGACGGTCCAATACTTGATATGAAATATGAGTCTGGTGTGGGTCGCCTGCCAATTCCTGTCGTTCACGGCCTCACTATGGGTGAAATTGCAGTGATGACAAACGGCGAAGGTTGGTTGAAAGGTGGCAAGAAGGTCCCTTTGACGGTTATCAAATGCCGCAACTACACTCACCAGAGCAGATACGAACTGCCTATCGCTCCGTCGCCAAACCTTCCGAATATGAAGTCTATATACCTATACCCTTCTACTTGCTACTTTGAGGCTACTCCCGTCAGCCTTGGACGCGGTACTGACAAACCGTTCCAAATCTACGGTCACCCGAATATGAAGGGATATTCTTTCTCTTTCACTCCGAGAAGCGTTGACGGTGCAAAGAACCCGCCACAACTAAACAGACTTTGCTACGGCGTTGACCTTACAAACCTCAGCGACGAAGAGATTATCGCTAAGGGTATCAACCTTGAATATGTTATTGACGCTTATAATAACCTTAATATGGATGACTATTTCTTCCGCTCTTTCTTTGAAAAACTTATCGGTGACGGAAATATCCGCAAGATGATCAAAGCAGGTAAATCGGCTGACGAAATCAAAGCAACTTGGGCTGATGACGTGGAGAAATTCAAGAAACAAAGAAAACCATATCTACTATACGCAGAATAAACGAATAAAAATATAAAATCATGACAAAAGCCTTGATCGTTCTTGCTACTATAGCATTCTACTTTTTACTACTGTTTCTGATTTCATGGATAACCGGACGAAAAACTGATAATGCCGGGTTCTTCACCGGCAACCGAAAATCACCATGGTATATGGTTGCCATTGCCATGATTGGTGCAAGTATTTCGGGCGTAACATTCATTTCTGTTCCGGGTGCCGTCTATGCCGGCGGATACTCATATATGCAGATGGTGCTGGGCTTCTTTGTAGGCTCTCTAATTGTTGCCCTCGTGCTTATCCCTATGTTCTATAAGATGAACCTTGTAAGTATCTACGGATACCTCGAAAACCGCTTCGGTATGAAATCATACAAAACGGGAGCATGGTTCTTCTTCGTTTCTAAGATGCTCGGCGCGTCGGTTCGCTTCTTTGTTGTTTGCGTAGTTCTGCAAACTCTTGTATTCGACCCGCTACATATCCACTTTATAATCAACGTTATTCTTACCGTTGCTTTAATTTGGCTTTACTCTAAGCAAGGTGGCGTAAAATCCCTTATCTGGACTGACTCGCTAAAGACATTCTGCCTTGTCCTTTCTGTTGTATGCTGTATCGTTTACATCGCGAAGAGCCTAAACCTCGGAATCTTCGACTTGCCGGAAGCGGTTTCCGCTCACGAAACAAGCAAGATTTTCTTCTTCGACGACCCTAACGACGGAAAATATTTCTGGAAGCAGTTTATTGCCGGTGTATTTATGGTTATCGCAACAACTGGCCTTGACCAAGACTTGATGCAGAGAACTATGAGTTGCAAGAACCACCGCGAATCTCAAAAGAATATGATTGTCAGTTCTTTCGTGCAGATTTTCGTTATCGGACTCTTCCTCGTTCTCGGTACTCTCCTTTATATGTACTCAGGCGATAACTTGCCAATGAAGGACGGTAAAGTTGTTGGTGACGCCGTTTTCGGTAATGTTGCATGGAGCGACGGCTTCCCCGTATTCATCGGAATCGTATTTATTATCGGTTTGATTGCTGCTGCATACTCTGCCGCTGGCAGTGCCTTAACTGCTCTGACAACGTCATTCACAGTTGACATTCTCCAGGCTGACAAGAAAAAAGATGACGCAGGTTTGACTAAGACAAGAAAACTCGTTCTCTTGGCAATGTCGGCTATGATGGTTGCCGTTATCATCGTTTTCTACTACCTGAATAACGACAGTGCTATCAATGCCGTTTACAGCCTCGCTGCTTATACTTACGGCCCTATCCTCGGTATGTTCATATTCGGATTGGCTTGCAAAAAGCAGGTTCGCGACAAATGGGTGCCTGCTGTTTGCATCATCTCCCCGATTATATGCCTTATCCTCCAAAAAAATAGCGAACAATGGTTCAACGGATACCAAATCAGTTTTGAACTGCTGATTATCAACGCTGTTGTTACTGCTTTGGGTATGGCTCTATTAATCAAAAAACAATAATCTAAGTTATGGCTCGGAACCTCCTCGGAAAATACCTTTGGGTGCTGGAAACAATCCAGCGTTACGGAAAAATCACTCGACGACAACTCGACGAGTGCTGGAAAAAATCGGAATATTCCGAGGGGGAAGCCCTTGCCCGCCGAACGTTCTACAACTACAGAAACGCCATTGAGGAACTTTTCGGCATCTCTATACAATATGACCCTGCCACTTTTGAATACTTCCTCGGAACGGAAACGGAAGGCGAGGATATGAACAGGTGGCTTGTTAACTCAATGGCTATCAATAACACCCTTTCAACCGCTACGGACATAGCAAGCAGGATTATGCTTGAAGACATTCCCTCGGCAAAAGGGCACCTGTCAATTATTATCGATGCCATAAAAACATCAAACAAGATACACATCTCTTACGCGGCTTTCGACAGGCAGACTGTTTCTAAAAACATAATAATCGAACCATACTTCCTGCGCATCTTCAAGCAGAGGTGGTACGTTATCGGCTACAACTGCAAAGATAAGAAGATTAAGACCTATTCACTCGACAGAATAACGACTGCTGCAGTTTCTCAAGAGAAATTCGAGATGCCTGACATCAGCGTTTCCCAATATTTTGACGGGTTCTTTGGCATAACGACCGACCACGGAGAATGCAAAAGGGTTATCATTAAAGCGGAATCCAAGCAAGCGAAATACTTGCGAGCTTTACCGCTCCACAAATCACAAACGGAGCAAATATGCGACGGATATTCCATATTCTCATATAATCTGCATATCACCTACGACCTTATCCAAGAACTGCTCTCTTTCGGTAGCAAGGTAACAGTCATTGCCCCTCCTGAATTGAAATCACAAATAAAGGAATCCCTCAAAAAATCACTCGAAAACTATAACGCATAACTCGCATCCGCGTACCAAATTATCTGATTCCCAACATATTATAAACACACTACTGTAGGGACACTCTGCAGAGTGTCCGCGATTCGTGTCGTTTGCGGGCTGAAAGCCCAACGATTCATCAGCCTATGGCAGCGCCATAGGTGGGAGCGCAGTAATTTCGAGCGCTCTGAAAGAGCAGCGTTTTTCATGGCAATGGGGATACTCTGTTTTTTCCGTTAGCCAGTCTTCCTTTTTGCCAACATTGAATTACATAAAGAATCAAAAAGAACACCACAGAAAAAGAAGTTTTCGGGAAGAGTATCTGGCATTTTTGGCTTTGTATAAAGTCGATTACAACAAGGACTATTTATTTACAGATTAGCAGTCGCTGCTCCTACAGAGCGCGTTTTCTTAGGATACCGCATACCTATGGCGTTGCCCCAGGCTGGTTAGGGCATGGGCTTTCAGCCCGAAATTGAACGATACGGTTCTTCACGGAAAAGGCCTTGCCATAGGTGTTAAGGTCATAGGCTTTCTGCCAGAAATGCTGTTTGATTAAGAGAGGCTTACGCAAATTACGTCCCTACAGTAGCGTTTGCGGGCTGAAAGCCCAACGATTCATCAGCCTATGGCAGCGCCCCAGGCTGGGAATCGATTTCCTCTTCCTTAGCACCACAGCATTCTGGCGGAAGAGTTTTTCATT
>OHBJ01000131.1_pt1 | contig 38816 bp, 32 predicted proteins | sample 1577241 | NCBI WGS metagenome assembly OHBJ01 (sample SAMEA3541594, study PRJEB24748) | human gut metagenome | biome: human gut; feature: human-associated habitat; material: faeces | place: China | collected 2012 | reverse complement strand
AGCTCCAAGCAGCTTTACATTTGCTTCGTTGAGAGAGCGACCGGATCGACCGCTTTTCCGAGGAAGAACTGATCGCACGGCTGTTTCCGGATGCGCGTCTGTGCATGGAAAGTGCGCTCTATGCGTATGGATATATCCGGGAAAAGCCTTACGGATGGCACTTAGCGGTGGATAAAAATACGTCCAAGTCGCGATTTAAGATGGATTATCCGAAAGTAATTCCCTACTATACAGAGCCGGAAGCTTTGGAACTTGGTTCCACAACGATTGAGCAGAATGGACTGACGTTTCAGATTTATGATAAGGAACGGATGATCTGTGACTGCCTGAAATATGAGGCAAAGCTTGACCGGGCGATTTTCCGGGAGGCGGTCCAGTCCTATATCCGGGACAATGATAAAGACATTTCCATGCTGATGGAATATGCCGGAGCGCGAAAAGTAACAGGAAAGGTACAGAGTCTGATCGGAGTGTGGCTGTAATGAAAGTCGGTGTATGTGAGGCAACAGAACTGAAAAAGAGAAGCGAAATGCTCTCCATTCCATTTGCGGATCTCCTGTGGGGATATGCGGTGGAAGATCTGATGCTGCGTGTCAGTACGTCTGCATACCGTGAATTTTTATGGCTGATGAGCCTGCCGCTTCTGGGAGAAGAAGCATATCGGCAGCGCGCCAAGAAGCGCATCCGCTTTTTTTATAAGGGAAGTGAGGAAGAACTCACGCCGGACAAACTGCAGCCCGGTCAGCGATTATCCATCGCAATGGGCGAACATATCAAAACAACACTTTTTGCAAAAGAAAATGCACAGAAAATCCATTGGGAAGGTACGGTGACGGCATTGAGCGGCGGAATCCGGCTTAGCATGACCGCCGGGTATTTTGATATGAAAGTTCCGCTAAATATTGAGATCTACAGTTTTGGTGCGATCAGCCAGATTCCGGGAACCAGGGAAGAAGAACTGATTGCAGTGGGCGGAGGCAGAACAATTTCCTATCTGGTGTATTCGCCGGAGAGTGAACTGAGCTATGATCTGTTTGCGATCATGGACAAGCTGGAACTGATCGGCAGCATGGGAAGTTATTATGACGCATACCGGCTGCTCCGGACACAGCCGCTCAGCGGGCGTTATGTGCTGGAGGAACTGACGGTGCTTACCGCTGCATCTCCGAAGATGCGCAAAGAACAGAGATTAAAACAGCTGGATGGGTACCGGACCTACACGTATATGCGCAAGCGCTGGGAAAAGTATCTGCGTAACCATGGGCTGGCAGAGGTTCCCTGGGAAGACGCAATCGATCTGATTCTGGTGTTTGTGTCCCCGATCTGGGAGAGTCTTTGCCGCAATGAGATCTTTTTTGATGACTGGATGCCGGAACTTGGCCGGTTCTTAGGATAGTGGAGGAAATATGCTGGAACAAAAACTAAATGAACTGGAACAATCGGACATCTATCCGTTTCATATGCCAGGGCATAAACGGGCATTCCTGCCTTTTGCCAATCCCTATGCCATTGACATTACGGAAATTGAGGGATTTGACAATCTTCACCATGCAACCGGAATCCTGCAGGAGGCGCAGCAGAAAGCGGCAGATCTGTATGGTGCAAAAAAAACGTATTATCTGGTAAACGGAAGTACCTGCGGACTTCTTGCGGCGATCAGTGCAGCAGTCCCACGGGGCGAAAAAATCCTTATGGCGAGAAACTGTCACAAAGCAGTATATCACGCGATGTATCTGCGGCAGCTGGTTCCTGTTTATCTGTATCCGGAAGATACCGCCTACGGCATCCAGGGGCAGGTAACACCACAGATGGTGCAAAAGCAGCTAAAACAGACACCGGATATCCGGGCCGTTGTCATTACTTCCCCGACATACGACGGGGTCGTATCGGATATCAAAAACATTGCGGATACCGTGCATGCATATGGGATTCCGCTGATCGTGGATGAAGCGCATGGAGCGCATTTCGGGTTTTCCCCGGAGTTTCCGGAAAATGCCACAAGGCTTGGTGCGGATGCCGTGATTATGAGTGTACACAAAACACTTCCCGCATTTACACAGACCGCATTGCTGCATCTGTGTTCCGACCGGATTGCGGAGAAAAAGGTCGCACAATTTCTGGGGATTTATGAGACAAGTTCTCCGTCGTACCTTCTGATGGCGGGGATTGAAAAAAGTCTGCAGATCATAGAAAAAGACCGGGAAATGCTGTTTGCTGCATACAGCAGAAGGCTTGCAGAGTTTCGGGATAAGACCAAAAATCTGAAAACACTGCAGGTATTGCAGCCCTCCGATTTTTCAAAACAGGAAGCGTTCTCGTTTGATCCGGGAAAACTTCTGATCCTGACCGGAAACAGCATGAGCGGACAGGCTCTTCAGGAGATATTGCTGCAGGAATATGGTCTGCAGATGGAGATGGCAAGCGGAAACTATGTGGTTGCCATGACTTCCATTATGGATACGGACGAAGGGTTTGCGCGGCTTTCGGATGCACTGGAATGTATTGACGGAACGGTTCATAAGAAGGAAGAAACCAGCGAGATTTCACCGCGGGAGATCTATCGGGAACAAAAAACCGTCATGACGATTGATCAGGCGCTGGACGCAGAACAAAAAACGGTCCGGCTGGAGGAAGCCGCGGGAGCGGTGAGCGGGGATTATGTGTATCTGTATCCACCCGGAATTCCGATTCTTGTGCCTGGCGAAGCGATTGACGTGCAGACCGCAGAAACGATCCGGCATTGTATCCGGCTGGGCCTGGAGGTAGAGGGACTGCCGGATTTGACGTGTATAAACGTTGTGAAATGACGGCAAATATATTATACTAGAGGAAAGAGATCAATGGGCAAAATTTATTGTGTCATGGGAAAGAGTTCTTCCGGAAAAGACAGTATCTACAGCCGGATTATGCAGCAGGGGAATCCTGCACTTTTACGCATTGTACCGTATACCACCCGGCCTCGCCGAGAGGGAGAGACGGATGGCAGGGAATATGTATTTACAGATGAGACACATGTACAGCAGCTGGAAAGCGCAGGCAAGGTGATCGAGCTTCGGGCATATCATACGGTCTATGGGATCTGGAAATATTTTACGGTGGATGATGGGAAGATTGATCTGTCAAAGCACAGTTATCTGTATATCGTGACACTGGAAGGGTATCAGAAAATACAAAGATACTTCGGAAAGTCCTGTGTGGTGCCGATTTATATAGAAGTGGAGGATGGAGAGCGGCTGCTTCGGGCGATTGCCAGGGAGCGGCAGCAGAAAACTCCGCAGTATGAGGAAATGTGCCGCAGATTTCTTGCGGATGCCGCAGATTTTTCCGAAGAAAAATTGACAGAGGCAGGTATCACACGGCGATTTATAAATAAGGATATGGAAGGAACCATCCGGGAGATCACGGAATATATCCGGCAGGATATGTCCGGGACAAAAAAGCAGGGGTAAGAGGATTTCTATATGGCGATAAAAGTAAACGATATATCCACAGTCAATCAGGTGCCGGAGGCGGCAAAAACAGTAGAAGGTGACGGTTCGTTTAAATTTACACTTGCGAGCGCGATCACGGATGCGGATCTGCAGGTGAAGGTCGATGCGCTGCTTTCTGATATCACGACGCAGGGCGAACTGATCGCGCGTCATATGGATATCCGTGATATGAAGAAGTATCGCGGGCTCGTTAAGGATTTTCTCAATGAGGTGGTATACCGTTCGCACAAGTTTTCGCGAGAGAATTTTTTGGACCGACGGGGAAGGCACCGTGTGTACGGAATCATCCGTCTGGTCGATCAGAACCTCGATGAACTGGCAAGTGAGCTGGTATCGGATGAGAAGGACCATTTGAAGATTTTGGCTAAAATTGGTGAGATCAAGGGACTGCTCCTTGATATTCTCACGTAAAAGATAACGATTCATGCAGCGAATTCGCTTTTGGATCGTTACAAGATATTCAGATATAGCTTTAAGATAGGAGGGACAGCTATGGCAGGTTTTAAAGATATCGTAGGAAATGAACAGATCATCGAGCACTTGCAGAATGCGATTGCCCTCGGCAAAGTATCCCACGCATATATCTTAAACGGACCGGAGAAGTCCGGTAAGATGATGATCGCGGAAGCATTTGCGATGGCATTGCAGTGTGAGGGCGAGGGGGAACGGCCATGCTTAAATTGCCGGTCATGCAGACAGGCGATGGATCACAATCAGCCGGACATCATTTATGTCACACATGAGAAGCCGAATACGCTTTCCGTTGCAGATATCCGCAGCCAGCTTGTAAATGATGTAGATGTGAAGCCATACAGCAACAGATATAAGATTTATATTGTAGATGAAGCACAGAAAATGACGGTGCAGGCCCAGAATGCCCTTTTAAAGGCCATAGAGGAGCCGCCGGCCTATGCAGTGATCATGCTTTTGACTACGAATCCGGATGCATTTTTACAGACCATTCTTTCACGGTGTGTGCAGCTGAAACTGAAACCATTAAAAGACTCTGTTGTGAAGACTTATCTGGAAGAAAAGCTTCAGGTAAAGGACATTCAGGCAGAAATATACAGTGCGTTTGCAAGAGGAAATCTGGGCGCCGGCAGGTTTTTCGATATGTACATGTGTACACGCACATTTATTTTAAGATTTATAAGTCTTATTAAAGCAGCGGTTACCGCCTCCAGGAATCCGTCATTTTGAAAAAAGCGGGCGGAAAGGGCGGCTGTTTCCCCTTTTTTTGCTAACTTTGCACCCGCAACTACATTGACTTATGCAAGACATCAGAAATATCGCCATCATAGCCCATGTCGACCACGGCAAAACTACCCTCGTCGACAAGATGCTTATGGCCGGACATCTCTTCCGCGACAACCAGAACACCGGCGAGCTTATCCTCGACAACAATGACCTGGAACGTGAACGCGGAATTACAATCCTCTCCAAAAATGTGTCCATCAACTACAAGGGGACAAAAATCAACATAATCGACACCCCGGGACACGCCGACTTCGGCGGCGAGGTGGAACGCGTGCTCAACATGGCCGACGGCTGCCTGCTGCTGGTCGACGCCTTCGAAGGCCCCATGCCCCAGACACGATTCGTCCTCCAGAAAGCCATCCAGATGGGTCTCAAACCCGTGGTCGTCATCAACAAGGTGGACAAACCCAACTGCCGCCCCGAAGAGGTCTCCGAGATGGTCTTCGACCTGATGTTCAACCTCAACGCCACCGAGGAGCAACTCGACTTCCCGGTGGTCTACGGCTCCGCCAAGCAGGGATGGATGTCGGACGACTGGCAGAAACCCACCGAAGACATCACAGCCGTGCTCGACGCCATAGTGAAGTACATCCCTGCTCCCACCGTCTACGAGGGTGACACGCAGATGCTCATCACCAGCCTTGACTACAGCAGCTACGTGGGCCGCATCGCCATCGGGCGCGTGCACCGCGGCACTATCCGCGAAGGCCAGGAGATAGCCCTCTGCAAGCGCGACGGCTCCGTATCCAAGCAGCGCATCAAAGAGCTCCACACCTTTGAGGGCATGGGTCGAAAAAAAGTGCAGGAAGTGGCTTCGGGCGATATCTGCGCAATAATGGGACTCGAAGGGTTTGAAATCGGCGACACCGTGTCGGTAGTCGAGAAACCCGATCCGCTCCCCCGCATCGCCATCGACGAACCCACAATGTCGATGACCTTCACCATCAACGACTCCCCTTTCTTCGGCCAGGACGGAAAATACGTCACCTCACGCCACATCTGGGAACGTCTGGAACGCGAGCTTGACCGTAACCTGGCCCTGCGCGTACAGAAAACAGACTCCGAGGACAAATGGACAGTCTTCGGCCGCGGCGTGCTACACCTCTCCATCCTCATCGAGACCATGCGCCGCGAAGGCTATGAACTCCAAGTGGGACAGCCGCAGGTAATCATCAAGGAAATCGACGGCCGGAAATGCGAGCCTATCGAAGAGCTTACCATCAACGTGCCGGAAGAATCATCGTCGAAGGTAATAGACCTCGTGACGCGCCGCCGCGGCGAAATAACGCTCATGGAGACACAGAACGACCGCATCAACATAGAGTTCCACATCCCCTCGCGCGGCATCATCGGTCTGCGCAACAATATCCTGACGGCCACTGCCGGCGAAGCCATCATGTCGCACCGCTTCCTCGAGTTCCAGCCTTGGAAGGGCGAGATACAGCGCCGCACCAACGGCTCGCTGATAGCCCTCGCCCCCGGCACCGCCTATGCCTACGCCATCGACAAGCTCCAGGACCGCGGCCGCTTCTTCATCTTCCCGCAGGAGGAAGTCTACGCCGGACAGGTGGTGGGCGAAAACGCCAAGGACAACGACATAGTGGTCAACGTCACCAAGTCGAAGAAACTCACCAACATGCGCGCCAGCGGCGCCGACGACAAGGTGAAGATAGTGCCGCCGGTAGTCTTCTCGCTCGAAGAAGCCCTCGAATACATCAAGGAGGACGAATACGTGGAAGTGACGCCCAACCACATCCGCCTACGTAAGATAATCCTCGACGACCTCGAGCGCAAACGCGCCGCCCGCTAACCCCGCCACAAAACATCCACCGCATAAAAACGCCGCCCCGCCCGGAGCGGCGTTCTCTTTATGTCATAAAGCCAGGGCAACGCCGATTAGTTGGAATCGGACAGTATACACGAGCTGAAGCTCTCTCAGAACCATCCCTCGGTTACCTTGACCTAACCTGCGAGGCACTTTTGGCAGAGGGACTGGAGCACGGCGGCTTCGTTGTGGAGAGGGTCGCGGGAGGCGTAGACCAACGTTACCACCGGATGGGCGGCGAGGGTCTTCAGGAAGGTGGGGAAGGCCGGGTTGTTTTCAAGTTCTGCTTTGTAGCGGGTCTGGAACTCGGGCCAGCGGTCAGCCGGGTCGGAGTGGAACCATTTGCGCAGGTCGTTGCTCGGCGCTATCTCTTTGACCCACAGCAGACAGTCGAGGCGCTCGTGCGTAAGGCCGCGCGGCCATAATCTGTCTACAAGGATGCGGAAGCCGTCGCTTTCAGAGGGAGCTTCGTAGGCGCGTTTTGTCTTTATCACGGTCATGTTTTTTCTATTTATAACATCGGTGCCGCACCGACGGTTTGAACCTCCGGGGCTCCTCGGCTGTTTTATATGGTAGCGTCAAGCTTCTTGATTCGCAATTCTGAAAATCACTTACCCTTCATTATAAAAACACACAATTATGCTTAAGACAGACTATAAGTTCGGAGAGGTGCTTCCCTTAGCCTCTCAGGTAATGCAAAACGCGGAGAAAGTTGAGTTCCGCGAAATAATGAACAACGACAACGGCGGCATCGCGCTGCTGGCTTTCACTGCCGGACAAGAACTCGGCACACACCAGGCTCCCGCCGAGGTGATGGTCTATATACTCGACGGTGAGGTAAAGTTCAGAATGCTGGACCGCGACCTGCACCTGTGCAAGGGGGACTTCTTCCTGATGGGCGACAGCGTGCCCCACTCCGTCGTGGCCCTCACCGACGCGAAAGTGATGCTTGTTAAAATCAAACACGACTGAGCATATCCACCCCACACGGATAAGATCAAGCGTATCTACAAACCTTCATAACCTTTGCGGAGGCGGCTTCCCGGACGGCGGGACAGACGCCTCCGTTGCATTCCCGCGAATCGCGGAGTTTGCAGGGCAGCTGCCGCGACATCGTGTGGTTTTCCGAAATTTGAGCCGGAGCGCGGACGAAGATGCTCAGATTTGTGAAATTTAATCATGTAACGATGTAAAAAATTATGATTATCAGGGAATCACAAGCTAACTTTGAGGCATCAATTTTTTAAAAGTCAACATTATGAAACATGGAAAACTCCTGACATTGGCACTGAGCCTGCTTCTGGCAGTGTGGATAGCCTCTCCCCGGGATGGCGTCGCAGCGCGAGCGCAGACAGTCGTCCGCCACACCGCAGGCGCAGGTGCTGACTTCGCAAGGACTCCCGGTCAACTTCGACATGAAGGCTGCATAGCCAGCGGCGACAAAAAACCAAAAGTTGACTCTTTCGCAAGAATCAACTTTTTTCTTTGACACGCACTGGCCAATTCATTATGGCCGGTGCCTTTACTCTTGTCTTTACTTCCTTACTTTAACTAACTTTTTTAAACTCGTAACTTTTCCTCACTAACTTTACTCTGCTTATCTGACGAAAAGTTTTCCTGTGCGCCGGGAGGTTCCCTCGACGCTGTAGACATATATTCCGGCGGGAAGCGCGGCGGTGGGAATTATGCCGCTGCCGCTTACCTTCGCCGTGACGACGCGACGTCCCGTCATGTCGTAGAGACTAACTTCCGAAGCACTTGTGAGATTGTATCTTATGCCCTCCTTGACGGCTGTGATGTCATTGTCGGCTTTCACCGAGGCAATGCCTGTGCCGGTGTCGAATACTATTTCCAGTTTGATGAGCGATGACGGGTCGTCGGCATACTGTGCCGAAAGTTCTACCTCGACGTGCGGTATGAGTTCGTCGGCCGAGTAAGTCTGGCCGGTCTGTTCCAGCTGGCTGGCCAGCGGCACGCCGGCTTTCACTTCGATGTCCCGCTTGGTGATGGAGGGACCCATCTCGCAACTGCCGCCGCAACAGAGCTGTATGTTCTGCCCCGTGGTACAGGTGGCCGTCACTATCACGTCGTTGGCGTCCACATCGCTGAGGATGCTGATCCCAGGGTCGTAGACGTAGTCTTTGCCGTCGGCGCCGTAATCTTCGATTTTACACTGGTTCCAAACCAGGCGGTCCTGCGCGTTGAACACCTTGTCGCCCTGGCAGAACTTGAGTTCCCGGGCTCCGGCAGTGGTCACCGTGAGCAATGCCGCTGCCGCTATCATGTAAATTTTCTTCATAATAAAGTGAGATTTTTGAGTTGTTTTATATCCAGAGTTTAGCAAGATTCAGGCCGCGCATTCATGTATCGGGAATTACTTTCACGCGGGTGACGTTGAGCACCGAGCCGTCATAGACGAAGGCCGTGACGTAGAGGTTGTTGACTTTCCAGACCTCCTTCTTGTTGTAGCGGCACTGTATTTTCCCATCGACGGTCACGGGCTGTCCGGCCGGCAACGAGCAGAGTTTGCCGCGCGTGTTGTCGCCGAAGACCATCGCGCGGAACACGTTGTCGTGCACATAGTCTTTCTTCACCGACGAGTCGGCCAGTTTCTGTTCGGCTACTATCCCGTTTTCCGTTATCCAGAACTGCACGCGTGCATCGGGATGCTCGGCCAGCGAGGTGACGGTGGCCGTCACCGTGATGGTACCGAGTTCCTCGTCAGTCTTGCCGTCGATGTCGCCCTCATATTTCACGGTGGCATGTATTGCCACGTCGGTATTGACGCGGAAGGCGTCGCTGACGGCCGCCGCCCATTGCAGGTAGTCGAGGGGACTCCCCTTCATGTCCACGACGCCCATGGGCCATTGCGTTATGGAGTAGGAGTCGGCGACGCGCTGCGACTCTTCGTTCATCAGCCCGATGGAGCCTTCCAGGAAGTTGTTCCGGTTCTGGTTCTTGGCCATGGCACCCGAGTGGATGCTCACAGCTATGAGGTGCTCGCGGCCGTATTGCTCTTCGAGGAGCTCTATGGTCTCGTGCGCCGCCGGGCAGTTAAGGCAGTTCTGTCCCGTGAAGTCTTCGAGCAGGACGTTGCGCTCCGGCTTCACGCCGTCGGTCTTTATGTAGCGGTCATCCTCCCTGACGTTGTCGCAGGCTGTGAAAAGTGCGGCGGCGCCGAGTGCCGTGGCAGTCATGATTATTGAGAGATGTTTCATCTTTTTTCAGAAGTTATATGTGTAAGCTATCTGGAAACCGTGCATGGCGGGCACTTCGCGGCACACGCCGCCCGAGCAGTTGAAACCCTGCCGTGTGCGGCCGTAGGAGAGCATCAGACGGTTGTTGCGGTATGTGCCCGTCAGGCCGAACATATAATAGTGGGTTCCGGTGTCGCCGCAATTCCACATGTCGGATACCGACGCCATCAACCACGGGTTGAACGAGAGTTCGAGCAGACCGTATGCCCAGTCTTTCTGATCCTGGTTGGTGAAGAGATATTGCAGCTCGCCGCGCAACGTGAACTTGCGGTTGAACCGGTAGCGCGCGTCGACCACCAGGATGTTGGAGCGGATGTATTTCTCCTCTTTCTCCACTATCTTCATCACGTTGTTGTTGAAGAACTGGTTCATGTACATGAAAGTTATCTGCAACGGTGCCGAGAAGCGTTTCTCCACCTGCACGTTGACGTCGAAGTAGTTGGCCTGTCCCATCTTGAAGAATGGCGACGAGTATCCCTGCGTTCCCATCACGGTGTTCACGGGTCGGCCGTCAACGACGGCCTGCGGGTTCCCTTCGTGCACGAGCGAACTGACGTAGCTGGCGTTCAGCGTCACGCGCGTGCCGTAGCGGCCGCCCAGCGGAGTGTGCTTCCTGAAGTTGTATGAGAAGCTGCCCTGGAAAGCCCATTCCCCCGGGCCGTACTGCGAGGCGTAGGGATAGAGGGCCGGCAGAGCGTAGGTGTGCTGGTATGTGAAGGCCGGCATGTTGTTGATGAAGGCGGAGATGCCGCTGCGGCTGCGCTGCGACCGGAACGCCATGTTCTCGCTCCGCTTGGCCTGCACCAGTGCGCTCAGTCCCTTTTTGGAGTAGGAGGCGCTGAGCATCACCGCCGAGCCGTGGCGGTAGGTGTATTCGTTGTCGAACGAGGGGTCCTGCCCTTTCCAGGCGTATTCTGCCAGCACGCTCCAGGGCCCTTTGTTAAAGGAGGAACGCACGTCGAAGGCGTTGACACAGCCGGGAAGGTTCAGACGGTAGTCCACGCCGGGGAGCATGATGTCTTCGTCGCGCTCGTGCTTGAGCACATACGAGCCCCCCACCATCCAGCTGGCACCCTTTTCGCGCAGTTTCGGCATCCATGTTTCCATGTACACCTCGGCGTTGGCGCCGTAGACCTGCGAGTGCTTGCTCCAGTCCCAATAACGGCGCTGCACGCCGCCGAGCGCGGTCAGACGCACGCCGTCGATGGCGTTGACATTGACGCGCGCACCGCGGATGGAGTTGTCTATTCCCAGGGCGCGTTCCTCGTAAGTGCGCAGGATGAAGCCGCTGCCGAACTGCTCGTAAAAGTCGCCGCCGGTCAGCTCGAAGCCTTTGTATTTTCCTTTTACGTAGAAGTTGGAGAGACCCCAGCCGGCGAAATCGGGTTCGTAGCCGGGAAGCGGCCATTTCATGAACTCGGCGCGAAGCCCGGCGTCGACGAAGCGGCTCGCCAGGTTGACGTCGGCGTAGGTGTTGAACAGTATCTTGTGATCGTAGCTGCCGGTGCCTATGGCGTCGTCTTCCTGCGGCAGCACGATGTCGGCCTGCACCGACCCGTGGACGGCAACCTTGTTTTCGGCCACGCCCGGAACGGCACACAGCAACGCCAGCAACGTCAGCAACGCCGGAAGCGCCGGTCTATACTTTTGGAAGTGTATCATCCTCAGTGGGGTTGGAGGTTATTTCCCTTTTATCAGTTCGCGGACTTTCTCTATGAGTTCCTCTTCGGAACCTTCGGTGTAGCCGCCGTGCGATTCCACCACCTTGCCCTGGCCGTCCACTATGATGACGTGCGGGACGTTCGATGCACCCATGGCGCGCTGGAAGTCGCCGCTCGGGTCGAGAAGCACTTCATATTCCCAGCCGCCGGCGTCGACAACCGGTTTCACCTTGGCGGTGTCCGAGGCTTTGTCCACCGATACGGCGTAGAGCTTCACACCGGTTTCCTCAACCCAGTCGGCATACTGGTCGGCGATGGCCTTGAGTTCGCGCCGGCACGGTTTGCACCATGTTGCCCAGAAGCTGATGATGAAGGGCTTGCCGTCGTTCGAGAGAGTGGCGGTGTCCACGGGTTTGCCGCTGAGGTCCTTGACCTGCACCGAGGGGAGCTGTGCCTGGGCGGCCAGTGCGCCGCAAAGCGCCAGCACCATCGCCGCGATTATTTTTCCGAATATTTTCATGGTTCTTTTTGTGTTTAGGTTTCTGACTTGCAAAGTTATTGCTTTTTACCAAAAAAATCGCTTTAACTATTGATAAATAATTTTCCGTATCCCCTTAAACGGGGGCAATTAGCGGAATAACACTCTGTTTTTGCCTGAAGGGAGCCGCATTCCCGGCACAGCCACGGCCGCTTACTTCTTGCGGCTGCGCCGGGAACACGGTCTTTACATGGTATCAGACATTAGTCAAATTCTTTATGAGTGCATTACGGTCTTGCCACCATCACCTTGCGGACGGTGCCATCGGAATAGCGGATGATGTTCACGCCAGGTACGGGAGCGGCGATGCGGCGTCCGTCGAGGGTATAGCGTGCCACTTCAAACGCGTCCGCATCTGTGGTGACATCCTCCACGCCGGAAACGGGAGCGAATGGTTCGCCGTTCATCCATGCCGACGAGTTACAGTTTACATATTTGCCGGTAGCGCCTTCAGTGAGGACAGCTACTACGCGCATCTTTTCGGGAACGCCTTTCACAGCTGAATTAACTGCGGCGAGGCTGAACTCGTGGGTGTGGCTGTATTCTTGGCCGGCAGTGATTTCAGCGGGGATAGAGCCGGCTTCACCCTTATAGTCGGTGACGGAGACAGCCACATCGTTGAAGGTCAGGCCTTTCACGGGATCTTCGCCGTTGATGAAAAGGTCGCCGAGTTCGCCGGGCATATGGCTCTTATAGCTGGTGCGGCCGGAGTAATAGTTGGCCTGCTGCCAGCGGGCGTTGGTAAGGCCGTCGGCCACAAGGATGTAGCTGAGGCGGTAATCGGCTCCGGTGTGGTCTTCGGGGAAGCGGGCCGTGGCTGTTGCCTTTATGGCGGTATGGGATTCGTCAGCCCACTCTACGGTTACGTCGAGGTCGCCGGCGGGAACCCAGTCGCGATAATCATACCAGGCATCGTATATTTCACCGGGGTCAACCCCTGCGGAGCGGTTGATGAACGCGTAGGGCAAACCGGGGACAGTATTGGGGTAATTCCTGATGACAGCCATAGGGTCGCCATTGTGGTAAGCCACTGCGATGAAGAGGTCGCCGATGGTTTCCTTCATTGTCTCGAGGGCAACATAGCCGCGTGGACACCATCCGCACCACAGACCTGTATACTCCTCCACGAGGGGACGGTTGACGGGCATGAAGGAGTAGATTTTCAGCGTTCCCGTAACCTCGGGAGCCTCGACGTCGAGGCCGTTGATTTTGGTCACCTTAAGAGCGAGTGTGTGACGTCCGGCCTCGCTGACAACGGGAATCTCGATTTTGCCGACGGAAGAAGCGCCGATATAGCCGGGAATCGGAGCCGTGGTGGTGGAACCGCTGAAGGTCTGGCCGGCGACAGAGCCCGTGTAGTCAATCGAGGTTATCTCGGTAGTGCCGCAGTTTACTATCTTCATCGTTGCCTTTGTAGGATCGGTGGTAGAGCCGATGATTTCGCCGATAGAGAAAGCGGCCGAGCGCTCGGGGAAGGTGCCCTCGAGGGTAACTACCATTGAAGATACTCTGCCGCCGGCCTCCTCTACCATCGAGCCCCAGTTGGCTTTGGTGCTCGATGAGTGTATGTAGAGACCGTCGGGGTCAGTGCCGACCACAACGGAGACAGGGCGCAGTGTCTTTGACGCCAGCCTGGTGACATCGAACGAATAGCCGACGTAGACACCTCCGGCGGGGATAGTGTAAGGAGTGTCGAAAGTGACGTTAAGCATACCGTCGACCACCTCACCGGCAACGCTTGTGATGTCAGGGTCGTTGACATTCTTGCCGTCGACCTCCTTCAGTTTCAGACCGGAAGTCATCCATGCCGATACGTTTCCGGTGTTTTTTTCAGGAACGGCCACGCGGATTCCGGTCACTTTTGCCCCTACGAAGGAGGGATTGTCGATGCGGATGGCTACATCGTAGGTTTCGGCCTTGTTAAAGCCGTAATCACTATTCTTCGCCCCCTCGAAATTATAGGTAAAATCGAGAGTGGATGCCGATGCTGCCAAGCTCATTACGGCCAGACCGGCTGTTAGTAACAGTTTATTCATGGGCTTATTATTTTAAGTAAATTATTCAAGTGTTTATTATTTTAGGTGAATCATTCTTTGCCTCGGGGTGCATCAAAATAGTTTTCGCCACAAAGTTACAAAAACAAATTCGGATTACCAACTTCTGACTATTTTTGCAAAAATTTTGAGTAGCAACGTGCCCTCGGACTTAGGGAGCGGACTCTCCGGACCTCCGGCAAGGAGAGGCATCCTACGCCGGATAGGTCCTTATGAATCTCAATGTTTCAGAAGGCCATAAAGGTATTAACACCGTAAATTTCAACACTTTAATAATCAAAAACAATTACACCACAATCCTTTGAGAAGGATTATTAGCCTGAATATCTGTCTGCGGGATGAAAGCCGCGGTCCCCGGTGCAGCCACGGCCGCTTACTTCTTGCAGCTGCACCGGGAACGCGGTCTTTACATGGTATCCGACATGAGTTATTATTGATTGACGACCATCACTTTGCGGACGGTGCCATCGGAATAGCGGATGATGTTCACGCCAGGTACGGGAGCGGCGATGCGGCGTCCGTCGAGGGTATAGCGTGCCACCTCAACAGCGTTGGCATCAGTCGAGATGCCGTTGATGCCCGACATGTCGGAGGCGAAAGGCTCGCCGTTCATCCATGCCGAGGAGTTGCAGTTGATGAACTTGTTGCCGTCGGTAAGCACGGCCACGACGCGCAGCTTCTCGGGAGCGGAGAGCACTGCCTCGGAGATACCGGCCAGCTCGAAGATATGCACGTGAGTATATTCCTCGCCGGCGGAAATTTCAGCCGGGACTGAACCAATCTCGCCGTCATAGTCGGTGACGGAGATTGCCACATCGTTGAAGATAAGCCCCTCCACATAATCGCTGCCATTGATGAATATATCGCCGAGTTCTCCCGGCATCTGGGCCTTGAGGTCTGTGCGGCCGGAAAAAGAGTTGTGCTGTTTCCAGCGAGCGTTCTTCAGTCCGTCGGCCACAAGGATATAGCTTACGCGGTATGATGCGCGTGAATGTGCTTCCGGAAAACGTGTCTTAGCCGTGGCGCGGATTGCGGTGTGCGATTCGTCGGTCCATTCCACTGCCACTTCTACTCCTCCTTCGGGAATCCATGTGCGGTATGTGCCCCATTCGGTGTAAATATTTTTCAGATCCACCGATGCGGAGCGGTTGATATAGGCCGCGGGATAGCCGTCGGGGGTATTGGGAGTCTTGGAGATTACGGCCATCGGATCGCCGTTGTGGTAAGCCACGGCGATGAAGTTGTCGCCTTGCGCTCCTTCATGGTTTCGAGCGCCACATAGCCGCGCGGACACCAGCCACACCACAGACCGGTGTATTCCTCCACGAGGGGACGGTTCACCGGAATGAAAGGATAGACTTTCATCGTGCCGCCGGCTTCCGGAGCCTCGACTGCGAAGCCGTTGATTTTAGTCACCTTGAGGGTCAGCTGATTGTCGCCGGTCTGCTCCACGCCGGGAATCTCGACCTTGGCAGCGCCGGTGGCGCCGATAAACGGCAGCAGGGGACTTTGCGGCGTCGTCGCGCCGTTGAAGGTCTGTCCGGCTACCGCACCGCTGTATTCTACGGTAGTGATTTCAGATGTTCCGCAGTTTACAAGCGGGAGGATAACGATAGTCTGTTCGCCCACAGCCGCCTTGATTTCGCCGACAGAGAATGTGGCGGAACGTTCCGGGAAAGTGCCGTCGAGCGTTACTGTCATGGCCGACACCTTGCCCAGTTCTTCGCTCATTGGGCCCCAGCGCAGTTTCGTGCGCGTGGAGTGGATATATAGGCCGTCGGCGTTCGTGCCCTCGGCAACCATTACGGGCGAGCCGCTCTGCTCGTTTACCGTTTTTACGGTGAAAGAATAACCCACGTACACACCTTCGGCGGGGATGGTGTACGGCGTGTCGAAACGGATGTCCAGCCAGCCGTTGTTTACTTCGCCGGATACCGTGGCTATGTCGGGGTCGTTGACGTTCTTGCCGTTTTTCTTTTTGAGTTTCAATTCGGAGGTGAGCCATGCCGAGCAATCTTCGGTGCCGTCGACAGTCAGCGGAACACGGATGCCGGTCACTTTCGCACCGGTGAACGAGGGATTCTGAAGACGGATGGCCACATCGTATGTCTCCGTCTTGGCGTAGCCATAACCTTCGGTCGCGCCGCCGCTGAAATTATATGTATAATCGAGGGTGGAAGCCGTTGCTGCCATGGCCATTATGGCAAGACCTGCTGTAAGTATCATTTTTTTCATTGGCTGTTTTTTTAAGAAAGTTTGGCTTCGCCTCGCAGTGCAAGGCGAAGCAGGACTGAAAAGCAACTCTTTAACCTTACTTTATCTTACGAAAATCTTGCGTGTAGAGCCGTCGGAGTAGCGGACGATGTTGATGCCCTTGACGGGAGTGGTTATCTGGCGTCCGTCGAGCGTGTAGCGTGCCACCTCAACGATTTCCTGCGTAGCGACCACGGTGTTTTGGATGCCGGAGAACTGCGATTTGGAAGTGCCGTTCTTGAGGTCGACGATCATGCGCTCGCCGTCGAACGATGCCATGCGGTTCTCTTCATCCTGACCGCGGAAGGCATTTGCGCAGAAAGCGTAGAAGCCGTATGCGTCCTTGTCGAGGTCAGTGTAGTTATACGAGAGGGTTTCCTTGTCGGTTTCTTCGCGGCCGAGCCATGTGAAGGTGTAGGCACCCTTCTTGAGCGGCTGGCTTACGGATATGTAGTCGATGAAGATAGGAGCCTCGTCGGGACCGGAAATGGCGAAGTTGGCTTCTTTCAGGCCGAAGGTCGGGAGCTCGAACTCACCCTCGAACTTGTTGCCGTTGACGGGGAGGGAGTAAACCTGGCCGGCGAAACGGATGCGCACCTCATAGTCGGCGATAGTGCTTTCCACACTCAGCGATAGAGTGGCTTTGTCGGCACCTGCCACGTACATATTCGGGGAAGTGAGGCGGTAGCAGCCGTAGTCGTCGACGCCGAGACCGGCTTTACCTTTCACGAGCAGGATATAGTCGTCGTTGCCGAACTTCCAGCCGGGGGTGGAGGTGAGGTCGTCGAAAACGATGTCACTGTCTTCCCCGGTAGCGTCGGGGTTGTTGATGTCCGTGGCGTCAGTGAGATATTCGGTGGCGTCGAAGTCTTCCTCGAAGATAATAAAGTTGTCTTCATCCTCTTCTACTTGGTTAACGCCGTAGAGGTCAACGGTATAGCCGTCGCACTGAGTGATTTTGCTCCAGTTTGCGGTGAAGCTGTTTTCAGTAATGTTAGTGGCTTCGAGATTCTTCGGTGTGCCTACAACCTGTACGGGACGGATATTCTCCGCCGAGAAAGTACGATAATAGTGCGAACGGAGGTCGAAGTAATACTGCTTCGTCGGGTCGAGGTTGGTGTAGGTGTAAGTGTAGAGAGGCGTGCCTTCTTTATGTCGTACACTGCCGTAGTTGTTATAAGGTTTCTCCATCACGAACATGTCCATCAGTTCTTCAAGAGTTACACCCATTTCATCGGCCATATACTGAAGATATTGCTCAACAGTCATACCCATTTGGGCGATAGCTGCAAGCTCTTCCGGTCCGAAGAGATTATCCATGTTTATTACAGTCTTGTAGATGGGATTGCCGTTTTCATCAGTCCCGTCGAGTTCGTAGAGGTATGCATAATAATTGTAAGCCTTACGCACCGGCTCGAAGGAGACCGTGAAACTGTTTTCAGTAGCGCCGGTAAAGCCTCTGAACACAGGTTCCGCGATGAATTTGTCAACTGAAGAAGTAATCTTCATGTCATCGATAAGAAGGTGGCCGCCTGATGCAATCTGCAAGAAAGCATCGTTGTAAGCAGAATAGTTGTCGAACTCTATCTTGATTTCGCACCATCCCTGCTCCGGATAAATGGGGAATGAGTCGAAGTTGCCTGCGCCATCGGTCGGATCACCGGTACCGTAATCGAAATTTTCGTAATCGTCATTGAACAAGCGCATCATGATAGTAGTAGATGAGAAGTGCCATTTCTTCGGTTCGCCGTTTTCATCCTCTTCTTCCCATTCAGTCAGTAGCGATTTAGCGAGGAAAGTCACGGTTACGGAACCTGAATAGTCCATCTTCGGGGAGTTCAGATAAGCGAGATCCTGAACATTGATGTTGAAGAGACCGGCACTACCTCCGGCCTGGCATACGTTGTGGCCGGTCCATTGTGCGCCGTGCGTAAGCGACGGGTCTATAAGTTCAGAGTTGTAGTGGCTGCAGAGCGGTTCACCCCATAAGTCCACATTCTCGGTTTCTCCTTTCGTGAAGCCTGAGAAGTCTTCATTGACAAGGATGTCGGCTTTGCTCACCGACGGTGCTTTCTGCGAGTAGTTGGACGGTTTCTCGCCCAGAGGGGTGACCGTGACCTTAAACGGAGCGGCGTTGGCCGTAAGTAGCGTGGCGGCCGCCAAGGCAATCGTTAGTAATGGCTTCATCATTTTCTGTTCTTTATGATTAATGGAAAATTAATGTCGGGAAGTTCGTTTTCCCGACGGCAAAGTTAAATCATAAAGAAAAGAAAAGAAAGAAATCAACGCTTTCTTATGTATCAAAACACGTTTTAATACGTCACTCAGTATCTGATTCGGTATTTTTTGGTTCTTTGGGTTCCTTGCGCGCCATCTTCCAATACTCCGACGGCGTGAGTCCCGTGGTCTTCTTGAAGAGTGATGCGAAGGAGGTCCGCGACTTGAAACCTACCGTCTCGCTGATATATTCCACCGTTGTGGAGGCGGGGTCGGTGACGCGCATCAGTCGGCACGCCTCGCGTATGCGATAGCCGTTCAGGAACTGGTGGAAGTTGCTGCCGCTGCAGGCGTTGATGGCTTTCGAGACGTTGCGCTGCGGCACATGCAGGATGGCCGCAAGGCTGTCTATCCCGAACCCCTGGCCGTAGATGGCGCGGTCCTCCTCCATCACTTTCAGGATGTGCGGAAAGAGCTGCGAACTCTCCTCGTCGGCCTCGCAGTCGGCGGATTTCGTCTCTTTCCCCGGCTGCTTTTCCTCGGGCGCCTCCTCGTTTTTGTGCGCGATGAGCATTCGCAACTGTTCCTCGCGGTCCAGAAGTTCGCGATTTCTTTGGAAAAGCAGTTTGTGGTTGCGCCGCAGGTTGAGGAAGAGGTAGCCCAACGCCAACAGCATTATCAGCACCACCACACTGACGGCAATAGCGATGACCAGGCGCCGCCGCTCCTTGATTTTCTGAAGCGAAAGCTCGCGCACTTCGTCATTGGCCTTCTCCACCTGTTTCAGCATATCGATGTTCTTTACCTTGCTGAATCCGGAGTTCTGGTCCATCTCCTCCTTTTTATAGAGGTATAGATAGGTGTATTTCTTAACGGAATCGGACTGATGACGGCGATCGAAGAAGTTGGCGAAGTGGGAATATGTGTAGAGTTCGTAATCGTCGAGGCGCAGGTCTTTGGCGAATTTCAATCTTCTCCGCAGCAGGTTCTCTTCCGCCACGTAGTCGCCGCTCCCTTCGTAGACATATTGCAGCATGTACATAGTGCCGTAGAGGTAACGTTCGCGGAACGGAAGGTCGGAGGGAACATTGTCGAGCACTTCCTTGAAATGCTTTTCGGCCGTGGCATAGTCGTTGCGGAAAAAGGCATTCATACCCGCTATTGTATTGACACAGACACGGCCGTAATGCGACTCTTTCGGAAAGCGGTAGGCAGATATCCGCGATATTTCCGTGGCATGTTCGCCCCACCCTTTTTTGAGTAATTGCAAGATGGAAATATTGAAGGCGATGCGGGTTATGACCTCTTCGTTGTTACTCTTAAAGGCATGGTCAAGCGCCTCGGTCAGCATCTGGAAGACGGTGTCTTTGTCCGCCTCGTCATAACACATATTATAGATGTTTGCCAAGCGCAACAGTATGAGCGACAGGTTGTAGTCGTCCCCCTCCTCCTCGGCCAGCATACGCGCCGTGGAGAGGTTGGTGAAGGCTTTCGGGAAGTCGAAGAGGCGCATGCTGTAGATGTTGCCAAGCTGGTAGAGCGCGGGGATGGCGTCGCGGCGCGCGGCGCTGTCCTCCGGCTTGGCGTAATAGCGGTTGGCGACGACGCTGAGCGCGGCCACGGCACGGTCGAGCAGCGTGTCGGCCTCGATGTATGACGACGCGCGCCCCATCAGCTCGGCGGAAGTCTTCTTCTCCAGCGGTTCTCCGCCTTGTGCCCCGGCGCAGAGCGGCGCCAACAGCGAAAGGACAAGGAAAAGCATCCTCATCGTCCAACTTATATGAATCTGGATTAACCGCGTCATCACAATGGTTTTGCGCCACAAAGTTACAACAACAAATCCATATCTCCAAATTGCCGACGGCTTTTAACAAGAAATTGCCGACGGCGTACGCAGGCGAAAGAGACATGAGTTGGAGATTCGTGATTATTATTGTAACTTTGCGCGGTAGATTTACCGGATTATGAAAAGGTGTTTTTGCTTGTTTGCGGCCGTTTGGGCCGTTCTGGCGGCCGCGGCACAGTCGCTGCGGTGCGACGACGGCACTTTCCATTGGGAAAGCGGCATCTCTGCCGCGCTCAATAACGACGGCTATGAGCTGGCGCTGCGCGGATATTATTTTCCTGTGCCATACGTGGGCATAAAAATGGAGCTCGCCTTCGCAGGCGAAATAGAGGAGATTTCCGACCGGAACATCGTCTGGGGAGACGACTGGGGTGATACCTGGAGCTACCGGGAGGACTCGCATGACTACACCATGCGCTTCAAGTTCAACCCGGCGATTGCACTGCGAACCCCGCGGCTCCTGCACTGGAAAGGGCAGGACGCCGGCTTCTACCTCTTCACGGAACCTGGTATCGTTCTCTCGCCCGGCGCGGCCGACAGGCACAATGCCCGCTGGTTTTGCTGGGATGTAAAATCGGGCATCAACATGCAGATTGACAGGTACATATTCACGCTGGGCTACGGCATCTCCAACTTCAGCCTCTACTCCGGCGGTCCAATAAGCCATCACGCCTACTCACGGTCAAAAACCGACTATATCACCCATACCGGCTTCATAGCCTTCGGCTGCAAGTTTTAAAGTCAAATGACATACGGCTTCACCTCGGCGTCATGATTCGCATGCGATTCCTCTCAGAGTTTTGACGATTCGGACTCATCCGCGTTTACTCGGCTAACCTGAAACCGATAGAGGGACTTTTAAAATTCGGATGGCTTACGAAACGGCACCCCGGTTTATTATATTCCGGCAAAATTACGATTACAAATAATTATCGGAACGGAAAAATTAATTTGAAACGAACGGACTTCATATTCGAACGCACCAGAAAGGAATCTTTAAGGCCACAATTTTAAGAAAGCCGGCTGAATGATTCAGTCGGCTTCTTTTGGCTTTCCTTGGCGGAGAGAGGGATTCGAACCCCCGCCAAGAGATGGTGATGAGTGACCCGAAATAAAAAAGCCGGCTGAACGATTCAGTCGGCTTTCTCTGCGGAGAGAGAGGGATTCGAACCCCCGGAGGTGTGACCCTCAACGGTTTTCAAGACCGCCGCAATCGACCACTCTGCCATCTCTCCTTTGGCTTTTATTTCCATTGTTATGCGCCGGCATTATCGCGGGCGCATGGGCGTTTTCCGCCTTTTCGGCTGCAAAGTTAGCGCATTTTTTTTATTCTACCAAATTTTATCGCCCTATTTTTCTCTTTTTAACCTCCCTTTTCTTTGAAGTTACGCGTTTACTTGCTAAATTTGCAGCATGGAAGCCCTTTACCAGTATGCCTGGCAGCACAAAATGTACCACGACGAGGAGCTGACGCTCGACGACGGCCGTTCCCTGCGCGTGTGCAACCCCGGCATCCTGAACCTGGACGCAGGGCCTGATTTCTCTTCGGCTCGCATCGAAGTAGACGGCGTGCGCTGGTGCGGCAACGTGGAAATCCACGTCAAGGCCTCCGACTGGTTCCGCCACGGCCATGACAAGGATATGGCTTACGACAACATCGTGCTCCACGTGGTGGCCGAAAGCGACGCCGAAATCCGCCGCGCCGACGGGACGGTGATTCCGCAGCTAACAATCCGGCTGCTCGACGGCGTGGAGCAAGTCTATGATATTTATAACGAGGGGATTATGCCGCTGCGATGCAACGGCTTCATCAAGCATCTCGACCCGATAGAGAAGGTTTTCTGGGTGGAAGCGCTCGCCATTGAACGGTTACAGGAGAAGGCAGAACGCGCCACGGAGATTTGCAAGAACCTCAGCGGCGACTGGCGGCAGACGTGCTTCGCTCTGACTGCGCGCGCCCTTGGTTTCGGTCTCAACAGCGAACCAATGGAAATGTTGGGGCGCAATCTTCCCCTCTCATACAGCGGCCGGCATGCCGACAATATCTTCCAGCTCGAGGCGCTCATCTTCGGTCAGGCAGGTCTGCTTGACGCCTCTGAAAACATCCTTGACCCTTATTATCAGGACCTTTGCCGGGAATATTACTTCTTAGCACGGAAATACGGGCTGCGTCCGATGAACCGCAAGGTGTGGAAGTTCGCACGCACGCGGCCTCAGAATTTTCCACACCGCCGCCTCGCCATGCTGGCGCAACTGCTCCATGGCGGATTCAAACTTCCTGGCAAAATAACCGATGCCGGCGATGACATCGACCGCCTGCGCGAACTTTTCGACATTGAGCTTTCCAGCTATTGGGCACATCGATTCAACTTCGGCGACGAGCAACGTCTGGTTTCCTGTGCCATCTCGCGCTCATCCGTGGACGTACTGATAATCAATGTAGCAGCGCCGCTACTTTATGCGCAGGGACGAATGCGTGGCAACTACGAAATGCAGGAAAACGCCCTCACCATACTCGAATCTCTGCCGGCCGAGAAAAACAGAATCGTGCGCAGTTTCTCAGAAGCCGGAATCAAGGCCGACTCCGCGAAAGTGTCGCAAGCCCTAATTCAGCTCCGAAAGCAGTATTGCGACGCCGGACGTTGCACACAATGCCGTTTCGGATTCCGAATAATGCAACTCATCTGCGCGCATTGGCGCGATCCGGCCGAGACAAAAGCCGAAACATGGAACCTTAACCCAGTTCTGAAATGAGGATAACAGCAATCTTCGACAAATACAAAGGATGCCTCACGTCGCGGCAGGCCGCCGAAGCGGCACTGCTCGGCGCCCGCGATGCCTTTCCGGACGCCGAACTGCGCGCTTACGAGTGCGCCGACGGCGGCGATGGTATGGCGGAATGTCTCCTCGCTGCCGGAAAAGGAGACCGAATCGAAATTGAAACCGTCGACGCTCTCGGTCGACCGCTGAAAGCCGCTTACGCCTTCAACCCCATGACGCGAGAAGCCTACATCGACCTTGCTGCAGCCTCCGGTGTCCGTCACCTTACGGAGAGCGAAAAAACACCGATGAAAGCGAGCACTTTCGGCACCGGCCTGCTGATAGCCGACGCCGTAGGGCGCGGTGCGACGACCGTTTGGCTCGGACTCGGAGGTTCGGCGACGAACGATGCAGGCTTCGGCGCGCTGCAAGCCCTCGGAACCGAATTCTTCGATGAATACGGGAATTTATTACCCGAACCCTTCTGCGGTGAAATGCTCAAAGATATTTCAAGTATTACTTTAAGTAAGCTACGGAATAAGCTAAAAAACATAAATATAATACTCCTGTGCGACGTGGAAAATCCCTTCATCGGACCGAACGGGGCCGTAGCCATCTATTCCGGACAGAAAGGCGCCACCGAAGCGATGAAACGCGAGCTTGAAGAAGGGATGCTCAATGCCGGAAGAGTAATGAAAAGCCTCGGATTTACCGATATTTTTCAGCTTCCGGGAGCCGGAGCCGCCGGCGGAGCGGGCGGAGGCTTCGCAGCCCTCGCCGGAGCAGAAATAAGACGTGGAGCAGAAAGTCTCCTGCAACTCACCGGCGCAGCCGATGCCATCGCCACATCCGACATCGTGCTTACCGGCGAGGGACACAGCGACCGCCAGACCCTCTGCGGCAAACTTCCCTACGCCGTAATGCAGTGTGCCCGCGCGCAAGGTGTCCCTACCCTGCTGTTGAGTGGCAAAATCACCGATGAAACCACATTTTTGCGTGCCGGCTTCGCCTCCGTCCGAAGCATAAATTCCCCGATAAAACCGGACGGAACCCTCGCTCCGGGCAATCCCCTGACACCCGCCGTTGCCACCGTCCGCCTACGCCAGCAGACCGCCGCGCGCCTCTCCGAAATCTTCGGGAATTTATAAAGCCGCAACTGTCACTTCGATTAAAACACAGAATATCCATAGGCTACAAGGGAGCCATATAATGAGGTATAATCTTTTTTTAGGAAGAGAATTTGGTGGATTGGGAAAATATCGCTAACTTTGCAGCGGAAATACGGGGTGTAGCGCAGTCCGGTTAGCGCACCTGGTTTGGGACCAGGGGGTCGAAGGTTCGAATCCTTTCACCCCGACTTGTTTTCCCTTAGCCGCCGCTTCTCACGAAGTCGGCGGCTTCTCTTTTTTAGCGCGGGCTAAGCGGCGCTTTTTTTAGCGACCGGAACTGATGTGACTTATATAGCTTATGAGGCTTAGCCAATGATAGCTAAGTTATCTTAGAAAAAAGCGGTCGGCACGCCGGGAGTCGGTAATTTGGGTAAATATTTCCGTAATTCGGATACCCTGCGATTGAACCTGTTATGCTAATTTTGCACCATGAAATCTGTAAAACTGATTATCGGCGCATTGCTGCTGATGCATCTGGCAACATTCAATATTATGGCACAGGAAAAGAAAATAACCCAGACTGCCGGGCGAACGGCGCTCGGCGAGTTCGCGCCGGAGTTCGCGCGTCTTAACGACGACGTCCTGTTCGGCGAAGTGTGGAATATGCCGGGCCTCTCGCCCCACGACCGCTCGATGGTGACGATCGCCACCCTCATCGGCAAGGGTATCACCGATTCGTCGCTGCAACACCACCTTGAGTTCGCCAAGCAGAACGGAGTGACCCGTCAGGAAATCTCGGCGATGCTCACCCATATAGCTTTCTACGCCGGCTGGCCCAACGCGTGGGCTGCCTTCCGCATGGCCAAGGATGTGTGGAAAGATGACGCTCCTGTCGAGTCACAGCTTCAGGCGTTCCAGAACGAGATGATTTTTCCGGTGGGAGAACCTAACGAGGCGTATGCCAAATACTTCACCGGCCGCAGCTGGCTGGCGCGCGTCAGCGACACGCAGATTCCCTTCGCCAACGTGACTTTCGAGCCGGGCTGCCGTAACAACTGGCACATCCACCGCGCCAAGAAGGGAGGCGGACAGATGCTCGTGGGCGTGGCAGGCCGCGGATGGTATCAGGAAGAGGGCAAACCCGCCGTCGAAATCCGGCCGGGCACCGTCATACACATTCCCGCCAACGTGAAGCATTGGCACGGCGCCGCCAAAGACTCGTGGTTCGCACACCTTGCCTTCGAGGTGCCGGGCGATGGCACTTCCAACGAGTGGCTCGCACCCGTTTCCGACAAAGATTATAACAACCTGAAATGAAACATTTTATAACACTTCTGGCAGCGGTCTTCACCGCAATGACATTCACTATGGGCGCCTCCGGCGGCAAGAATGCCGACACCGCGCAGCAAAAAGAGAACAAGAAAGAAATGAAAACACTGATAGCATATTTCTCGGCCACGGGCACCACCCGCAAGCAGGCCGAACGCATGGCACGCCTCTCGGGCGCCGACCTCTTTGAAATCAAACCCGAGACTCCCTACACAGACGCCGACCTCGACTGGCGCGACTCCACCTCCCGCTCGTCGGTGGAGATGCACGACCCCAAGTCGCGTCCCGCCTTTGTCAAGAGCCTTGAAAACCTCGACAAGTACGACACCGTATATATCGGCTACCCCGTTTGGTGGTACGTTGCCCCTCACATCGTCAACAACTTCATCGAGAGCTACGACCTGAAGGGCAAGCGTGTCATCCCCTTCGCCACCTCCGGCGGCTCGACGGTCGAAGAGACCGAAGAACAGCTCAAAAAGGATTACCCGAACCTAAACTGGGGACCCGGGTTGCTGCTCAACTCCGTCAGCGATGACAAGATACGCCAATGGATGGGCGTGAAATAATCCCACGCTTCTTAAACGGAATATACATATAACCTTATGGCTTTACAAAAAAACGAAATAGCATGAAAGTACTTACCATCAACGGGAGTCCGAATCCGCGCGGCTGCACGGCGCGTGCGCTTACGGAACTCGAGCAGGCCCTCGCAGCCGAAGGCGTGGAATTTGAACGCATCGAAGCAGGGAACAAGGAAATACGCGGTTGCGTGGCCTGTGGCTTCTGCCGCACGCACGGCCGCTGCGTCTTCAACGACATAGTTAACGAAGTGGCGCCGAAATTCGCCCGGGCCGACGCCATAGTCGTCGGATCGCCGGTCTATTATGCCTCGGCATCGGGACAGATACGCAGCTTCATGGACCGCCTCTTCTTCAGCACCTCGGGCGTCTTCGACAAGACGATGAAAGTCGGCGCCGCCGTGCTCTCGTCGCGCCGCGCCGGCTCCACCTCCGCAATGGACGAGCTCAACAAATACTTTTCCATCAGTTCCATGCCCATTGCCACCTCAACTTATTGGAACGAAGTGCATGGCCACGTAGCCGAGCAGGTGGAGCAAGACCCCGAAGGGCTTCAGACCATGCGCAATCTGGGACGCAACATAGCCTTCCTGGTGAAAGCCATAGCCGCGCAGAAAGCCAAGGAGGGCGGCGCCCCCAAGCAGGAACGCGACCACTTCACCAACTTCATACGCTGACCCACTGCTTCACCACCATAAAACGTAAGGGGTGGTGAGTCCTACTTTCTGCCGGATTTCCTCATCCTGTTCCATGACGGAAGTCCGCGCACAAGGTGAATGATTGCGGCGACACCCATGGCTAAGCCCATCCAATAGTGCCACAATCCAAGATGCGGGATTTTTACGGGCGAAAGCAACTTTACCGTACCTGTGAGCAGCGTGGCTATGAACAGGACAATCAGCAGCCAGGTATCGGCGTAGAACCATCTGGATCTGTTTTTCAAGGCATTCAGCATATTTCGGAACTGGGACCAGTGGATAATCAGAAGGACAGTCATGGCATATCCGAATATCCAGTGAACGATTTTCAACACGTCGCGCGGCTGGATTAATAGTCCATGACTTTTAAGATGCAGCATAATGCCGACAACCAGTGTGACAGCAAAGGTAATGACCAATGCAATACCGATGTTTGCTCTTGATTTCATAATTCAAATATTATAGGTGTGTGTGTGTGCGTAAATCAAAAGACTGCTAACTCATTGAGAATTAGCAGTCTTCTGTGGTGCCACCAGGATTCGAACCGGGGACACACGGATTTTCAGTCCGATGCTCTACCTACTGAGCTATGGCACCGTTGCTTTTGCGAGTGCAAAGTTAGCGGTTTTTTTCTCCACCTGCAAATTTTTCTGACACTTTTTTAACCATTATCATTTTCCTTCCTGATTCTCAAATGTTTACATAAGTGTTAAAAAATCTTTAACACCGCTTTTATGGAGTTACACAACGGCTTGAGTGCTTGGTTCCGTGAGCGAGCATCAGCTTGGGAGTGCCTTGTATATCCGTTAATGCCGCAGGCCGGGAGCGGCGGCGCTCCATATTCGCGGCGGCAGCTTCTACGGCCGGTGTGCCTTTTCCGCATGTTCGCGAAGCGATGGGAGTCCTCTTCAGCGATGACACGGCTCGATTTGTCAAATTTGACAGAATGGCGGCAAGTAAACCACTAAAAAAGTTGGGCGATTGGTTGATTTCTCTGTTCTCTTTTTCCGATTGCGGCGCCGCTCTGTTTTTTTGCACCGCTTTTCGAACTATATTTGCACAAATTTTGTAATAACAGTGAAAAGAGAGAAATACTCACGCAACGGTTTTGCAGGCTTTTACGCTACAGGCACTGCGGGTGTTTCACAGTTCACTATTAAACTATTAGACTATGTTATGTATCAAGGCTACGAAAAGGATATGTCTGTATATCGGCGTATTGCTGGCGGGAGTGATTCCGGCGGCGGCGCAGGTTTACAGTCTCGACTCATGCCGCAACATGGCCATACGCAGCAATAAGGGACTTAAGATGGCCGACCATGCCATCGAGGGCGCGGGATACGCGCGCAAGGCCGCTTACGCCGCTTACCTCCCGGGCATAGACTTTACCGGCATGTACATGTACAACCAGAACAAGATACAGCTGTTGGGCGAGGATGCCAAGCTTCCCACCATGAAGTTCAACCCGGCCACCGGCAAGTATGACTACAACATTCTGGTGAACCCGGCCACCGGACAGCCCGTAACGGACCCCAAGACGGGGAGCGTAATCCCCACCGAGGTGGCGGTAATCCCCAAGGAAGCGATGTCATACGACGTCCACAACGTCTTCGGCGGTGCCGTTACTCTTACGCAACCCGTCTACATGGGCGGCGCGTTGCGTGCCATGAACGAGATAACGAAGTATGCCGAGGAGATGGCGCGGTCGTCGCGCAACGCCGCCGTGCAGGAGCTGGTCTACGCCGTGGACGAGGCTTACTGGACAGTGGTTTCGCTCGAAAACAAGCGCAAGCTCGCCGTGAGTTTCGTCAATCTCGTGGACACGTTGCGCCATAACGTGGACGAGATGGTGCGCGTGGGCGTGGCCACCAAGAGCGACGCGCTGAAGGTGCAGGTGCGCTACAACGAGGCGGAACTTGCGCTCACCAAGGTTGACAACGGGCTCTCGCTCTCGCGCATGGCCCTTGCGCAGCTTTGCGGGCTCCCCGTCGACACGCGGATGATGCCGGAGGATGTCGGCCTCTACCAGGAGTCGAAGAAGCCGCGTGCCATGAACATCGACATGGAGGAGGTCTACGCCTCGCGGCAGGACCTGGAGACGATGCGCCACGGCATCAAGCTCAGCGAGCAGAACGCACGCCTCTCCAAGGCCGCGATGCTCCCGAAGGTGGCCATCGTGGGGATGTACGCTTTCTCCAATCCCAACGTCATAGACGGTTTCGAGAAGCGCTTCGGCGGCGGTTTCTCGGTGGGCGCGACCGTCACGGTGCCGCTATGGCACTGGGGGCTCAACTATAACAAGTACCGTGTGGCCAAGTCGCAGACCAAGGTGCAGGAACTGCTGCTGGCCGACGCCGAAGACAAGGTGCAACTCCAGGTAAAGCAGGCACGCTTCCGCTACGAGGAGGCCTTCAAGACCTACGATATGACGGTAATCAACGAGCAGAACGCCGACGAGAACCTGCGGCAGGCTCAGCTGGGTTTCCACGAGGGAGTGCTCACTACCGAAGACGTCATAACAGCCCAGACGGCGTGGCTCTCGGCCCATTCCGAGAAAATCGACGCCGAGATAGGGATTGCCCTTTGCCGCGTATATCTGGCCAAGGTACTCGGCAATCTTGAATATTGATAATTAAGTATATACACTTTCACAAGCATGGAAGCCAACACAGATAAACAGAAAACGCCGTCCGCAGGCAAGTCAGTGCCTGCCTCGGCCCCACAGAAAAGTACCCGTAAGGAAGAGGGGCTTGATTTCAGCAAACAGCAGATAGCCGTGGCATCGGCCAAGGACCGCAAGACGCGAGAACATGCGCTCGCGCTGGCAGTGGTCATCGTACTGTTCATAGTCATAGGTCTTGCGGTGGCCGGATTCCTGTGCATCAAGCCCGAGCCCGACCGCATACAGGGACAATGCGACGCCACGGAGGTTCGCATTTCCGGCAAGCTTCCGGGGCGTGTGGCCACCATTTATGTGCAGGAAGGGCAGGAGGTGCACGCCGGGGACACACTGGTGCGCATCCACTCATCCGTAGTCGACGCACGCCTGGCGCAGGCACAGGCCGCCGAGGACGCCGCCGCCGCCACCAACGCACGTGTGGATGCGGGAGCACGCCCGCAGGTCGTCGAGAGTGCCGAACAGATATATAACCAGGCCGTGGCAGCCACGGGAATCGCCAAGAAGACCTTCGACCGTCTGAACACTCTGGCCGAAGAGGGAGTTGTCAGCCAGCAGAAACGGGATGAGGCCGAGGCCGCCTACAAGGCGGCGCAGGCAGGCGAACAGGCAGCAAAAGCGCAATGGGACCTCGCCAAGGCCGGTGCGCAGAAAGAGGAGAAAGCCGCTTCCGCCGCCATGGTGCGCGTGGCCAAGGGGGGAGTCCGCGAGGTGGGCGCACTGCTCCAGGACCAGATACTGGTGGCTCCCTGCGACGGCGTAGTGACGGTGATATATCCGCAGGAAAGCGAGCTCGTGGCCATCGGCGCCCCGATTATGACCATCGAGAAAGATGACCATTACGCCGTCTTCAACCTCCGCGAGACGATGCTCAAGGACATCAAGGACGGCACGGTGCTTCACACCTACATCCCGGCGCTGGACAAGGAGGTGGACATGGAGGTGTACTACATACGCGACATGGGCAGCTATGCCAACTGGCAGGCCACGAAGGCCACCGGAGACTTCGACGCCCGCACATTCACCGTAAAGGCGCGTCCGAAGCGTCCGGTGCAGAACCTGCGCCCGGGCATGTCGATTCTGCTAAAACAGTAAAACGCATATCAACCCCAACCCCCCAGGATAAGATGAAACTTAAGGATACAGGCTTCTGGGCCATTTTCAGACAGTGCTTCACGGGATACGCCAACATGCCGGTCTACTGGATAGGTGTGTTCATCCTGCCGCTCTTCCTGTTCCTGTTCCTGGGCTCCCTGATGCGGGAGGGTCTCCCCGAGAAGGCACCGGCAGCTATCCTCGACCTTGACCACACGTCACTGTCGCGCAACATCACGCAGAACCTCGCTTCCATGCAGATGGTGGACATGGTGGCGGCAGCCGACAGCTATACCCAGGCACGGCATCTGATGCAAGAAGGGAAAATCTACGGTTACTTTCTGATTCCCGAGGGATTCACCGCCGACCTGCTGGCAGGCCGCTCGCCGCAGATTACCTTCTACACCAACCAGACCTACTATGTGCCGGCCACAATGCTCTACAAGACCTTCAAGACCACGGCCGTATATACCAAGATGGGAGTCCTGATGGAGGTGGCGCGCGATGCCGGCCTCAACACCGAAGAGCTTATAGGGACGGCAAACCCCGTTTCCGCAGTGATGCGTCCCATCGGCAACCCGTGGCTGAATTATGCCTATTACCTCTGCAACGGCTTCATTCCCGGCGTTTTACAGCTGATGATACTGCTGATTACCACCTTTACTTTGGGAGAAGTGGTGAAATACGGGCGTTCGGGGCAGCTGATGCGCATGGCCGACGGCAACATTGTGAAGGCCCTGGCAGCCCAGTTGCTGCCGCAGACCATCGCTTGGGTGTGCATCGCCCTGCTGATGACATCGTGGATGTTCCGCTACAACGGCTACCCTATGCACTGTTCCTGGGGATGGCTCCTACTCTCTGAGGTGATGTTCGTGCTCGCCTCTCAAGCTTTCGGGGTGTTCATCTTCTGCGTAGTGCCCAACCTCCGGCTTGCCATTTCGTTCTCCGCGCTACTCGGAATCGTCACGTTCTCAATTGCCGCATACTCTTTTCCGGTGTCGAGCATGTATCCGGGATTGTCCATATTCAGCTATATAGTGCCGGCGCGCTACAACTTCCTGATTTATACGGACCAGGTGCTCAACGGCATCGACATATATTATTCTCGGTACTGGTACATAGCCTACCTCATCTTCATGGCATTGCCTCTGCCTCTGCTGTGGCGCATCCGCAAGGCCTATCTGAAACCGGTTTACGTTCCCTAAATCCCTCCATGTCATGCACAGAATCAAAGAATGCCTGAAAATATTTATCGATGCCTTCGCGGCACAGATGTCAGTGGTGTTCAGGGACCAGGGGATATTGCTGATCCTCGGTTTCCTGACCTTCGGATACCCCATACTCTATTCGCTGATTTACAACCCCGAGCTTGTGCGGGACGTAGAGACGGTGGTCATCGACCATGACCGGACGGCCCTCAGCCGCGAGGCGGTGCGGCGCATGGACGCCACCCAATATCTGAAAGTTCTCGGCTATGCCTCCGACCTCCCGGAAGCGAGACGTGCCGTCAACGAACACAAGGCCTACTGTATCATCGAAATCCCTGAAAACTTCGGGCGCAAGGCCACCGACGGCGAGGGTACTCAGATGGTGCTTTACTGCGAGATGAGCCTGCTGCTGCGGTACCGGTCGATGCTCACCGCCGCCATAGACGTGTCCCAGGCCATGGGCGCCGACCTCTCCACACGCACCCTCGACGGCGAAGTGCCCGGAGCCGCTTCGCTCCTGGTGGAAGACCCGCTCGGAATCCACTCCGTCTTTCTCGGCGACACTACCGGAGGATTCGCATCCTTCGTCATGCCGGGGATACTGATACTCATCCTGCAACAACTCATCTGCCTGATGTGCGGCCTGTCGGGGGGAGCGCGCCACGAATACCCGCTCGAACTCGGGTTCAACCCCCTGGCACGCCGCCCGCACACACTGGCCAAGATGCTGGGCGAGATGCTCTGCTTCTACATCATCTCGCTCCCCGTGGCTATGTGGCTCATCCACTATGTCCCCATGATTTTCAGCTTCCCGCAGGCCGGCGACGTCTGGCAGGAAATACTCTTCATAACCCCGCTGATACTCAGCTCTATCTGCTTGGGATTCGTACTTCAGGGGATAGTGTGGCAACGCGAGGGGGTATTCGTCATCTGGGTGGCCACATCGCTGGTGTTCCTCTTCCTTTCCGGCCTGACATGGCCATATTACGCCGCTCCGAAACTGTGGCAATACATGGCCGATGTCCTTCCCGCCACTTGGGGCGTGCAGGGATTCATCCTGATGAACTCCAACGGCTCTTCGCTGACGCAGGTTGCACCCCTCTACCATAACCTCTGGTGGCTGACGCTCGGCTACTCGGCGGCGGCCTACTGTGTACAACGCTGGATAGTGCGCCCCGACGTGCGGCGCCGTTACATAATGGACGCCGGCACCGCACAGGACGCCGACACCACTACCGCCTCCGAATCCTGAGAACCGCTGCGCGAGTATATGGAGCGCGTGCGGCCTATGCCTGCGCTAAACATGATGCGCAATTTACGGTAACACGATGCGGCGTACGGCTTTGCCGCAGGCCGGGAGGCCTGCGCTCCATATTCACGTGCGCGTCGACCTTGGGTGCGGATGCAAATTATTTTGCAAAATTGGCGGGGATTTACTAAATTTGCGGACTGAAGGGCGCGTGCCCGGCTCAGGCACGGGCGCCTCTCCCCGGGGGGCGTGCGCGCATTATGTTTCATTCAAAACTCTTAGCTATGAGGAATTTCGGACTATTGCCACTGATAGACGGCAGCAAACCGCCGGTATTGCGCAATGCGCGGCAGATAACCCTCGTGGGCGCCAACGGTGCCGGTAAAACGCGCTTCATGAAGGCACTGATGCAACAGCTGCCCGGGCGGGCGTATTACCTCTCGGCGCTGTCGGCCTCTTTCCCCGAAAAGAAGCCCTCGCAGCTTCCCGGCTCCGTGGACGACCTCTACGCCGAGCGCGTTCGCACAAAACCTTATATGCGCATGGACGCCGTCAGCGAGCTCGACAAGCTCGGCTACATGCTGGTCATCGACGAGTTCGAGCATCTGCTGCAACTCAAGGCGAAGTCCATGGGGGGCGAAAAGCCGTTAGCCTCCACCCCGACGCGCCTGGACCGCCTCATGGAGCTGTGGCAACGCATCTTCCCCGGCTCCGAAATCCTGCACGAGGCCGGACGCCTGCTCTTCGCAAACGACAGCGGCGACGACCCGGTGACGGCGCTGACCCTCAGCCAGGGCGAGAAGGCCGTATTCTACTACATCGCCGCCACGCTCTACGCAATGCCCAATGCGGTGATTTTCATCGACTCCCCCACCCTCTTCCTCCACACGGCCATCCTCAACACGCTCTGGAACGCCATCGAGGAGCTGCGCCCGGACTGCACCTTCGTCTACAACACGGTGGACCCCGACTTCGTTAACTCCCGCACCGACAACGTCTGTATCTGGATACGCAGCTACGATGCCGGACTCCAGGCCTGGGACTACAGCGTGCTCGACTACGCCCACCTCACCGACGACCTCTTCGTGGACATCATCGGCAGCCGCAAGCCGGTGCTCTTCGTGGAGGGGGACGCCAGCCACAGCATCGACGCGCGGCTCTACACCCTGGTGTTTTCCGACTTCACGGTGCGCCCCCTGGGTTCGTGCAACAAGGTTATAGAGACCACACGCACCTTCTCCGACCTCAAAGGGTTGCACCACCTCGACAGCCACGGCATAGTGGACCGCGACCGCCGCACGGACTCGGAGGTGGGATACCTGCGGCGCAAGAACATCTTCGTCCCCAACGTGGCCGAGGTTGAGAACATCTTCCTGGTGGAAGGCGTGATGCGCGCCATGGCGCGCCTGCGCGGCAAGGACGCCGACCGCGTGGTCTTCCGGGTGAAGCAAAACGTCATAAAGCAGTTCTCCAAGCAGCACGCGGCGCAGGCGCTCCAGCATGTGCGCCACCAGATGAAGCGCAGCGTGGAGACCAAAATAGACGCACGCTTCACCTGCATCACCGCCCTCGAGACCCACATTCGCCAGCTCATCGACAAGCTCCGGCCGCGCGAAATCTACAACTCCCTTCTCAGCGAGTTCCGGGAGATGATAGACACCCGCGACTACGAAGGCATCCTGCGCGTCTTCAACCACAAGCCGATGCTCACCGACAGCGCCGTGGCACCGCTCCTGGGCTACGAGACCGCCGAACAGTACATCAGCGGAGTCATCGCGGCACTGAAACGCGGCGGCGGGCCGGCCCGCGAACTGCGGCTGGCCATCAAGAACTGCTTCGGTCTCGACATGGACGGGCACCCTCTCCCTCCCTCGGACGTCAATGTGAAAAAGCAAGACGCAATGGCGCCCGGAAGCGCGGGATTCCCCTTCGCCCCGAAGCGCGAATACGAACCACGCTACAAAAAAAACCGTAAAAACCGCGCCAAGAAACAGAAAAACGGCGCCGCAAAGTGTTGAATATAACAGGTGCACTATCCCCCGCACCGTTTTACAGGTAAAGAATCATTAAGATGAAAAGACAACTCGGAATATTACGCAACGACCCCTGGCTCGAACCCTTCGCGGCAGCCATCGAGGGGCGACACCAGGACGCAGAAAAGAAACTGAAAGAACTCACCCTCAACACCGGGGGTTCGCTCGTGGACTTCGCCAACGCCTACAAATACTACGGGCTGCACCGCGACGCCAACGGATGGGTGTTCCGCGAGTATGCCCCCAACGCCACCAACATCTGGCTCACAGGGGATTTCTCCAATTGGGAAAACCTGGAGCAGTTCCGGCTCACACGCCTGGACGACGGCACCTGGGAGGTGCACGTGCCGGCCGACGCCATCCGTGACGGCGACCTCTACAAGATGCGCGTGGAGTGGGAAGGGGGACAAGGGGAACGCATCCCGGCATACGCCACACGGGTGGTGCAGGACGGGAACACCAACATTTTCTCGGCACAGGTCTACGCCCCCGAACGTCCCTATAAGTTCAAGGTCAGCGACTTCAGGCCCGACGTCTCGCCGCTGCTCATCTACGAGTGCCACATAGGGATGGCCGAAGACAAGGAGGGTGTGGGCTCCTACGACGAGTTCCGCGAGAAAGTGCTGCCGCGCATCGCCGCCGACGGCTACAACGCCATACAGATAATGGCCATCCAGGAGCATCCCTACTACGGCTCGTTCGGCTACCATGTCTCCAGCTTCTACGCCCCGTCGTCGCGCTTCGGCACCCCCGACCAGCTGAAACGCCTTATCGACAAGGCTCACGAAATGGGGCTGGCCGTAATCATGGACATCGTCCACTCCCACGCCGTCAAGAACGAGGCGGAGGGGCTGGGACGCATCGACGGCTCATACGACCTTTATTTCCACTCCGGCGCGCGCCGCGAACACCCCGCATGGGACTCGCTCCTCTTCGACTACGGCAAGAACTCCGTGCTCCACTTCCTCCTCTCCAACTGCAAATACTGGCTCGAGGAGTACCGCTTCGACGGTTTCCGCTTCGACGGCGTAACCTCCATGTTATATTACGACCACGGCCTGGGGAAAGCCTTCGGCTCATACGCCGACTATTACGACGGCGGCCAGGACACCGACGCCATAACATACCTCACGCTGGCCAACCTGCTGATACACAAGGTGAACCCCTCGGCCATAAGCATCGCCGAGGAGATGTCCGGAATGCCGGGGCTCGCCGTCCCCTTCGCCAAAGGGGGCATCGGCTTCGACTACCGTATGGCCATGGGTATCCCCGACTACTGGATAAAGCTCATCAAGGAGAAACGCGACGAAGACTGGCACCCCACCTCCATCTTCTGGGAGCTGACCAACCGCCGTCCCGACGAGAAGACCATCTCCTACTGCGAGAGCCACGACCAGGCGCTCGTGGGCGACAAGACCATCATCTTCCGCCTCATAGACGCCGACATGTACTGGCACATGGGGGTCGACGACAAGACCTACAGCGTGGAGCGCGGCGTCGCCCTGCACAAGATGATACGCCTCGTCACGCTGGCAACCATCAACGGCGGATACCTCAACTTCATGGGCAACGAGTTCGGACACCCCGAATGGATAGACTTCCCCCGCGAAGGCAACGGCTGGAGCTACAAGTATGCCCGCCGCCAGTGGGACCTCGTGGACCGCAAGGACCTCAAGTACCGGTACCTCAACTCCTTCGACAACGCCATGATAGAGGTCGTCTCGCGCCAGTACAACTTCCAGGCGCTCCCGGTGGAGAAACTCTGGGAAAAAGACGACGACCAGATACTGGCGCTGTGCCGCGGCGACCTCCTCTTCATCTTCAACTGGAGCCCCGTGAAATCGTTCGACGGCTACGGCATCCTCGCCCCGGAAGGTGAATACGAGACGGTGCTGGACACGGACGCCCTGCGCTTCGGCGGCTTCGGCAACGTAGACGACAAGGTGCGCCACTTCACGGAGCCGGACCCTCTGTACCATCCGGCGGGCAAAGGATGGCTGCGCCTCTACCTGCCGGCGCGCACCGCCCAGGTGCTCCGCATGGTACGCCCCAAGACCAAACCCCGCCGCAAAAACGCCGGGAAATAACACGGTGTGCAGGCGGATATGGAACGGAGGCATTCCTGCCTCCGCCCGAAGCCGCAGTATCCTACGGATGCAGATTTACCCGTAGCCCCCCGCACGCCAACAGCGTGGGGGTGCCGATTTACATTCAAACGAAATCTTGTGACGTAAACCGTTGTAAATCCTGCGGATGCCTGTGTGTGTGTCGCGGCGCCCGGCCACCCCCACGCCGTTGGCGTGCGGGGCTACTGCTAAATCGGCATCCTGGCGGATGCCTTACAAAAGCATCTTACGGAGCTAATACCAATGAGTATTCACCTTCATATAAACTTGATATCTCGCTTTCAATTTTATCGAGAGATATAACTCTTCTCATGAGCATATCTTTATTAATGAGCAAATATATCGAGTTCTTAAGGTCATACCCCTGAACGAAAGTTTCAGAGCCGAAAATAGAGAGCATCATGCGGCGGTAAAACCTGAAACGTTTATTCGGCACATTATGGTTTACCGGCACATCCAGGTCGTTTGCCGCTACGAATCCAAATGAAGCGCACTTATCCTTTTTAAAATAGTCCAGCATAATGTGGACGCATGACATTACGATAGCGCGCGGCTCATAATCATTTGTCAAAAGTGAATAACGCAATTTACTGTTAGCCACCCCTTTCCAATAGAATTTCAATCCGAGGAAGTGATTCGTAAACTTCTCGACTTCTACGATATAACGCTTACCACTTTTGGCAGATTTAAAAGTCCATAAATCAACAATGCGAAGCGTAGACGGGTCTTTGCTCCGCATTATCAATGCCGCTTTATAATGATTCGTCAGTACGCTCACGGCAGCAGGTATCCGTATGAGGGAACGCGGTAAAGGTCTCGCTCCTTCTCTGAAACCAAAGAAATCTGAATCTTACCGGAGCGCGACCCGCCGGCAGATGCTTCTGACGGCTTCTGCAAATTGCTTACAATCGATTTCGCTAATGGTTTCATATCGTATCGCTTTTAAAACAACCTTTCTTTGGAAACGCAAAGTTACGCATTTTCGTTTACATACGCAAACTTTTGGCCGGAAAGATTATTCCGGAAAAATTTGCGGGAGCGGATTTTTCTTATTACATTTGCCGCTATGAAGAGATTCGCACTCATTCTGCTCGCCGTCGCGGCGGTCTGCGCAGCCGCCACGGCTCGGGTGCTCCCCGTGCCCGAGGCACCCGCGTCCGTCTCCTCCACGCAGGGACAGGCTGACTTTGCCGCTGCCCATTACTGGGACACTCTCGCCAAGGGTGACGTCCTCTCGGGCGGCGGACGGGATATAGAGCGGTCGTTCCTCACGTTCCTCGACCTGCTGGCGCAATCCTCGGCCGAAGGGCGACGCATAGCCGTGGCACATCTGCTGGAAAAGGCTGCCGCCACGCCGCCGATGCCCGGTGTCCTGGCCGACCTCACGGAGCGGTACCTCTGGGACCCGGAGTCGCCGCGCTGCGACCTGGACACGTACCTGCTCTTCGCCGAGCCGATGCAGCACTTCCCCTCATCGGACAAAGCGGCGGCCCTGCGCCGCGCCGAGCGCGTCAGGATGGTCGGGCTGACCGTTGTTCGCCCAGAAGAGCACAGT
>OHBJ01000128.1_pt1 | contig 38972 bp, 30 predicted proteins | sample 1577241 | NCBI WGS metagenome assembly OHBJ01 (sample SAMEA3541594, study PRJEB24748) | human gut metagenome | biome: human gut; feature: human-associated habitat; material: faeces | place: China | collected 2012 | reverse complement strand
TTTTAAAGCTGCCGATTCAACTTTTTTAGGGGTTCGCTTATCCCGAACTCGCGTTATGAGGCTTGTGATGTTGAGATAAATTTCTATCACGCAGAACTTTAACGTGCCCCGCTTCGCTCGCACTCGCAGAACCGCGCAGAAAAAATTTCGGTAAAATTAGAACCGGGTCATAGCTGAACAGGAGTTCGCTTCGCAAGCCTTGCGGAACGAGGAGACCGGCCACAGACGCATTATAAGCCGTATTTTCAGACTTTTATCTAAATCCGAAACTTGAATAATTTTATTCTATGATTTCAATTTGCGGAACTGGAGATATTTCATATAATTCGGGAGTAAATTCATCAATATATATTTCTTCGGTAAATATTTCCCCAACAGTCTTGAAGTCACCTGCTCTCGTAACGTATATGGTAAAGCTACTTCCACAGGCAATTTCTTGTACTTCTGATTCAATTTCAATAGGCTCATAGTACGTATATTCAGTACCATCGCCTATTCTTCCATACTCGTTATAACCCCACCCATAAAGAGTTCCGTCTTCACTTAACGCCATTGTATGATAAAGGCCACAGGAAACTGATTTTACATTTGACAACACCAAACTCGGAGAACAGGCATTTACATTAGATCCGTCTCCGATTTGGCCGCGATAATTTTCACCCCAACCTAATAACGTGCCATCATCGAGGATAGCCATTGCGTAATAATGTCCGCACGCAACTGATCTGACATCTGAAAGAATTATTACGGGCTTGTCATAATCGACATCCGATCCACTGCTTATCAAACCGCACAAGTTTCTCCCCCAACCCATAAGAGACCCGTCTTTAGTAACAGCCATCGTACATTCAGTACCACACGCAACAGAATTCACATTTGACATAACTTTAACCGGTCTACGACGGTCTATATGTGTTCCATCACCGAGTTGCCCATGAGAATTCGCGCCCCAAGCATATAATGTACCATCGTTAAGAATTGCCAGTGTCCGATCATCCCCGCAATACACAGATTTAACATTCGAGAGAACTTTAACTGGTTTGCGCCGATCATTAAGAGTTCCGTCACCGAGTTGCCCATAGGCATTCCATCCCCATGCATATAAGCTTCCATCCTTAAGAATTGCCATAGTATGCCGACTCCCACATGCAACTGATCTTACATTTGAGAGCACTTTGATAGGATTGTGACAAGATTCAGAAGAACCATTCCCAAGTTGACCACATTCATTATCACCAAAGGCCCAAAGGCTTCCATCCTTTTTAATAACCATTGCATGATTATGGCCAGCAGCGATATGGGTATAGGATCCACGTTGAGCATTCATCGTATCTGAAATTACAACAACCAAAATAATAGCAAATAACAACACGAAAATTCGCTTCATAATTAAGATATAAGTTTAAACAACTTCTCTATTTTACAATAGTTCGGTAAAAAATATCGAAGTAATTGTATTTTACGCAAGTAAATTTCATTCTTCGAATACTTCTCCAACCGTTTTAAAATCGCCATCTTCAGTTATATAAATCGTAAAGCCCTCTCCAGAAGCGACTTTACTCACTCCAGACTCAACTTTAACCGGTATATAACTGTCTTCTGTATTTCCTGTTCCTAATTCGCCTGCTTCGTTCCACCCCCAGCCATAAAGGGATCCATCGTTGATGATTGCCATAGTGTGCCAGTATCCCGATGACACTGTTTTTACGTTTGAGAGCACTTTTACAGGGGTGAGGCGATTCGTTGTCTTACCGTCTCCTAACTGGCCGTCAGAGTTATCACCCCAGCCATAGAGAGTACCGTCATTGAGTATGGCCATAGTATGATTATCTCCACAATCTACTGATCTAACATTTGACAGCACCTTTACAGGGGTTAAGTGATTCTTGGTCGTTCCGTCTCCAAGCTGTCCATGCTCGTTATTTCCCCACGCATAGAGACTTCCATCCTCAAGAAGAGCCATAGTATGACCACCCCCGCATGAAACAGATTTGACATTTGATAGAATTTTAAGCGGAACTTGACTATCAGTTGTACTGCCGTTGCCTAATTGGCCGTATTCGTTGCTTCCCCAACCATAGAGTGTCCCATCGTTAAGTATAGCCATAGCATGCCATCCTCCTGCCGAAACAGAGTTGACATTTGGAATAATCTTTACCGGCTTGTAGCGGTCGGTTGTAGTACCGTCACCAACTTGACCATTTCTATTCATGCCCCATCCGTACAAAGTGCCATCGTTGAGAATTGCCATTGTCAAATCCACGCCACAGTCAACCGATTTTACATTTGACAGAACTTTTACGGGCGTATGGCATTCTACATTAGTTCCATTTCCAACTTCTCCATGCCCATTGTCACCGAACCCCCAAAGTGTTCCATCTGTTTTTATTACCATACCGAAGTGATCGCCGGCAGCAAGCTTAGCATAAGATCCACGTTGCGCTTTTGCAAACAGCGGAAGCAGAAGCGATAAGGTTAGCAAAAGGATTATTTTTATCGTTGGCATCGCAGTTAGTTGATTATTTGTTTGTCTGTTTATCATATCAATTTAGTTTTTCGTTGCAAAATTAGCAAAATTATTATTCTAATGCAAATTAAAAATCAATCATGGAGGCTAAAAACACGAAAATACCACTTTTCTCTCCCCGAGAACCAATTATTTTTAGACTTACCGCGAAAAATTTTGCCGTTCGGGAAATTATTATTAACTTTGCTCCGCTTGTTGTGCACCCTTTTTTATCGGCACCGTGCACGGCACGCGCCTTTTTCACACCCGAAATCAGAATCACAATGGCAAAACAAGAAGATGTTTTCAAAACCATAGTGGCTCACGCCAAGGAATACGGTTTCGTTTTCCAGTCAAGCGAGCTTTATGACGGCCTCTCGGCCGTGTACGACTACGGCCAGAACGGCGTAGAACTCAAAAACAACATCAAACGATACTGGTGGGAAGCCATGACGATGCTACACGACAACATCGTGGGTATCGACTCGGCCATCTTCATGCACCCCACTATTTGGAAGGCATCCGGACACGTAGATGCCTTCAACGACCCTCTCATAGATAACAAGGATTCCAAGAAACGCTACCGCGCCGACGTGCTCATAGAAGACGCCATAGCTAAGTTCGACGAGAAGATAGACAAAGAAGTGGCCAAGGCCCGCAAGCGTTTCGGCGACAGCTTCGACGAGGCGATGTTCCGCCAGACCAACCCGCGAGTGCTTGAAAACCAACGCAAACGCGACGCCCTGCACGAGCGCTTCTCCAAGGCGATGAATGACAACGACCTTGAGGAAATCAAGCAGATTATCGTAGACCAGGAAATCGTAGACCCCGTAAGCGGCACACGCAACTGGACCGACGTGCGCCAGTTCAACCTCATGTTCAAGACCGAGATGGGTTCTACCGCCGACGGCGCCATGACGGTCTACCTGCGTCCCGAAACGGCGCAGGGTATCTTCGTCAACTATCTGAACGTACAGAAGACCGGCCGCATGAACCTCCCCTTCGGTATCGCCCAGATAGGCAAGGCTTTCCGCAATGAAATCGTCGCCCGCCAGTTCATCTTCCGTATGCGCGAGTTCGAGCAGATGGAAATGCAGTTCTTCTGCCGCCCCGGCACCGAGATGAAGTATTTCGACTATTGGCGCCGCACCCGCCTCAACTGGCACCGCGCCCTCGGCCTCGGCGAGGATAAATACCGCTTCCACGACCACGAGAAACTGGCCCACTACGCCAATGCCGCTACCGACATCGAGTTCAAGATGCCTTTCGGCTTCAAGGAGGTGGAAGGAATCCACTCGCGCACCGACTTCGACCTCTCGCAGCACGAGAAGTTCTCCGGCAAGAACATAAAATACTTCGACCCGGAACTGGGTGAAAGCTACGTACCCTATGTTGTGGAGACATCTATCGGCGTGGACCGTATGTTCCTGAGCGTACTTTGCAGCTGCTACGAGAAGCAGGACCTCGAAAACGGCGAAAGCCGAGTCGTGCTCCACTTCCCGGCTCCGCTGGCTCCGGTGAAATGCGCCGTGCTGCCGCTCGTCAAGAAAGACGGCCTCCCTGAAAAGGCCCGCGAGATACAGCATCGCCTGCGCTTCGACTTTACTTGCCAGTATGAGGAAAAAGACTCCATCGGCAAACGCTACCGCCGCCAGGACGCCATCGGCACGCCTTTCTGTGTCACCGTAGACCACCAGACGCTCGAAGACAATACCGTGACGCTGCGCCACCGAGACTCTATGGAGCAACTACGCGTCTCCGTTGACGAGCTTGAAACCATCCTCGCCAAGGAGGTAAGCCTCAACAACCTACTCCGCAAACTCGTGGAAGAATAACACGCAACACACCCACTGCCAGCCGGATCCGCACACAGATTTCGGCTGGCAAATACCTTAATAAATTCGGGCACACACGCTCCGGCGGTTGTCCTCCAATCCCTCTCTTCCTTAATAAAATTATGAAAAAAATATTCAGACACATCGTGATGGTGGCCGTGGCAATGCTGGCGCTCTCGTCGCTGACCTCCTGCAACTACAACTCACTGGTGGAGAAACGCGAAAACGCAGACCAGCAATGGGCTCAGGTGGAAAACGTTTACCAACGCCGCGCCGACCTCATCCCCAACCTTGTGAACACCGTGAAAGGCTATGCCTCTCACGAGAACGAAACACTACAGGCAGTGGTCGAAGCCCGCGCAAAGGCTACGTCGGTCAATATCGACCCCAAGAACCTCGACGAGGCGTCGCTGAAGAAATTCCAGGACGCGCAGGGCGAACTCTCCGCAGCATTGGGCAAACTCCTGGCCGTCACCGAAGCTTATCCCGACCTTAAGGCCAACGAGAACTTCATGGCGCTGCAAGCGCAGCTCGAAGGCACGGAAAACCGAATCGCCACCGAACGCAAACGCTACACCGAAGCGGTGCGTGACTACAATGTGGCCATCAAGAAATTCCCAACCACCATCTACGCCGGATGGTTCGGATTCGAAGAGATGCCGCAGTTCAAGGCCGAAGCCGGCGCCGAAAAAGCACCCGAGGTGAAATTCTAACATTATCCCAGAATGAACATCAACAAGACGATAATTCCCCTCTCGCTCATCCTCCTCTGCACGGCCGGCGCCTGCAACATGGATGATAACGACAAGGATTACACCGACTGGAAAAAGCAGAACGAGCAATACTTCGACGAGCAGAAAGCCCTGCGCGCCGATGACGGCAACCTCTATTACAACTACGAAGCTCCCGTATGGGCACCGGAAGCCGGAGTGCTCCGCCATTGGCACGTGCGCAACCCCAAGCACGCCGAAATGCTAAAACCACTCAGCAACTCCACCGTCACCGTGAAATATGAAGGACGCCTCTGCGACGGCAGCATCTTCGACTCCTCTTATACTAAACAGGATAGTGCATACACCTGCCGCCCCTCCGCTTTGGTGACCGGATTCTGGTCAACGCTCACCGAAATGGTGCCCGGCGACTCCGTGACCGTCGTAATCCCCCCCGTGGCCGGATACGGCGCCGTACTGCACGGCAACATCAAGCCGTTCTCGGTGCTCGTCTTCGACATCAAAATGAAATCAATCGACTCCTACTATAAATAACCGTCTCTCCCCATTATCAACCTGTACACCATGAAAATAACCGGATTTCCGCTGGTAACGCTCGGCCTCACCGCCGTCTGCGCCTACGCCGCGCCCCACATCATCACCTCCTACAAGCAGGCCGACGCAATCCCCGTCATGATGCCCGCAATGACAGACTCCGTAGACAACAAAGGGGAAAAGTTTGAAATCGGCGGGTTGCTCAATACCCGCGTCACCGACGACTTCACGCGCCTGCGCACCACCCCCGTCGCTGCCAAAGACTCCGGCCTCGTGGCACTCAAGGCACCGGCAAAAGGGTATGACCTGGACATGCTCCAGACCAACCTGCGTGCCGCCCGCTTCGCCAAAGGCACGCTGAAAGTAACATCCCCTGCCCGCTTCGAAGTGCTCGTCAACGGCGAGAGCAAAGCCAAGAAAACAACGGCCGAAGACTCCATCGCACCGGCTTCCACACAGAGCATCCCCCTGTCGCTGGAGCCGGAACGCGACTATACCGTAACCATCCGCGTGCTTGCCGACGCCAATTCAAAGACCGAACCCACGGTGAAAGCCGTCTTCGAGCCTGACAAGGACTTCGAAAACATAGAGATTTTCTCCGGCTCGGGCATGAAGCAGCGCTTCTACGTGGACAACTGCGTGGAGGGAACGCGCGTTCGCTCGGTGGACATTTCCCCCAACGGCAAATATGTGCTGGCAAGATATGCCGAATACTTCGGTCCCAACGACTACCAATACACCGCCACAGTGTTCGACACATCGTCGGGCGCCGCCGTGGCAGCTGACCTCCCCTATTCGGCGGCTTGGCTTCCCACGACCAACGCCCTCTATTACACCAAAAAATCGCAGAAAGGCCAGAACCTCTACCGCCTCGCCTTCCCATCGATGAAAACGGAATGCCTGCTACGCGACGTGGAGAGCGAAAGCGTCACCTTCACCCCCGACGAGAAATCCATACTCTACTACCGCCGCCAGCCCGGCAAGACAGAAGAGGGAATAATGCGCCGCGTCACCAATCCCGACGACCGCCAGCCCGGCAACCGCGACGTCTACTATCTGGTGAAACAGGACATCGCCACCGGCAACACCACAACGTTGACCTACGGCGCACGCAAGAACACGATGCTCGACATTTCGCCCGACTCCAAGCGACTCCTCTACATGGCGTCGAAGGAAACGCCGTCGAAGTGGCCCTTCTATTCGCATTGCCTCATACAGATGGACCTCGCCACCCTGGCCACGGACACCATCGTGCGTGAAGACGGTTCCATCACCGGCGCCGTATATTCCCCTGACGGACAACGCGTCCTCGTGCTCGGAGGCCCCAATATGCTCGACAAAGGCAACCTCAACATCGGCAACCACCCCATCCCCAACGACTTCGACACGCAGGCCTCGATTCTTGACCTGAAATCAGGAAAGATAACCTCACTGACACGCGACTTCGACCCTGCCATCACCGGCACGCCTGTATGGAACGCCGCCGACGGTTGCATCTATTTTACCGCCGAAGCCGGCTTCTACCAAAACCTCTACCGATACAATCCCAAAACGGCACGCTTCAAAAAGCTCGATATAAATGTGGACGTAGTGCGCTCGTTCAGCATAAACCCGCATGAAGACAAATCGCTCGCTTATGTAGGCTCTACCCTCGATCAGGACGGCGCCGCTTACATACTCGACCTTAAGAAAGGCACCAACCGCCTCATCGACAATCCCCTGGCACCGCTGACCGACAAGATAGAATGGGGCAAGACCGAGCCGTGGACATTTACCGCCTCCGACGGCACCGTAATAGACGGCGAAATAACGCTGCCCCCGAACTTCGACCCCAACCGCAAATATCCCCTCATAGTCTATTATTACGGCGGGACCTCCCCTTCCAACCATCGCATAGACCATCCGTACAACCCCAATGTATTCGCCTCGCGCGACTATGTGGTGTACATCCTCAACCCTTCCGGCACCACAGGTTACGGCCAAGAGTTCTCCGCACGCCACGTCAACGCCTGGGGTAAACGTACCGCCGACGACATCATCGAAGGCGTGAAAGCGTTCGTCAAGGCTCATCCATTTGTCGATGAAAAGAAAATCGGTTGCCTCGGCGCCAGCTACGGCGGCTTCATGACGCAGTACCTGCAGACGCTCACCGACATCTTTGCCTGCGCAGTCTCGCACGCCGGTATCTCAGACGTGACATCCTATTGGGGCGAAGGTTACTGGGGTTACAGCTACAACTCTGTAGCAGCCGCCCAGTCATACCCCTGGAGCGACCCCGAACTCTTCACCAAGCAAGGCTCGCTTTTCAACGCCGACAAGATACACACTCCGTTGCTGCTGCTCCACGGCAATGAAGACACCAACGTGCCCATCGGAGAAAGTATCCAGATTTTCAACGCCCTCAAGATTCTTGGCCGCGACGTGGAGTTCATTGAGGTAGACGGCTCCAACCACGTAGTCACCGACCCGGACAAACGCCGCGTCTGGCAGAACACCATCATGGCATGGTTTGCCAAATACCTGCAGGACGATCCCTCGTGGTGGAATGACCTTTACGGCAAATAATCCGTACACGCTGCCTCTCCGTGCCCCAGCTAAGGCAAGTCAACCGTAAATATGCTCGCACAAAATAGCTTTCTTAGCTAAATTAGCTAAAACCCGGCTGCGACTCCGGCTTAACTAAAATAGCAATCATAGCTATGCTAACCAAGCCCCACAGAAAGGGAGACTCGGGGCTAAGGAAGCTCTCTTAGCTACGGCAGCTAATACAGAAGTGATAAATAAGCAAGATGACCGCCGACATCCAATCGGGAATGCCGGCGGTTATCTTGCTATAAGCTATTAAACATACAAACAGATTCGCAAATATATCTAAATAGGTAGATATTATATTTAATTTGCTAAAAATTCTTTAGTATTAGCCTAAATATTCTCGAGAATATTAAATATTGTTAAATTAACAAATCTAATTAGTCCGATTAAGTAAAGATATAAATAATATTTGCTAATTTTGCAATGTGAAATCAGCCGACAAGTAAAAAAAGAGTTGAAGCACACCGAAAGAATAGCAAATGCCATAAAGAAATTAAAAGCCGGAGCGTTTGTAAATAACTTTTGTCTAATAAATGCATAGATAATTTTAATACTTGGAGGCCGCTTTCCCACTGAAATTACAAGATAACCCTATATAGAGCAAAAAAGTACAGAGTTCCGCCCGGCGGGGCGACACGGTGCAAAAGCCGGCTATCCCCGCCAACCTCCCCAGAGGCGGACAAAGCGGCTCACAAGACCGCGACTCCCTCTGCGTCACCGCCGAGTAAATCTAAGGCTACCGGCAATCGGCACAACTGCCTGCCGGAAGTAGCGACAGCTCCGGGCTTGACGACACCGACCAATGGCGCCCGACAGACTGGAACTATGGTTATCATAGCCGCCCTAAAGGGAGGCTAAGACAGCCGAATATCAAGGTTGACATATACCGGCATCCTGCCGGTGGAATTAACCTAAAAACCATGACTAACGAAGCCGACAAACTGCCGACTGAAGTAGCCGCAACCTCTGACTGACCACTCCGCGCCGCCGGCATAAATCAGTCGCCCCACGAAGGCCGCCACGCGGCCGACCTTCGGCTTTAAAGCCAATCAACAGCACGGCTCATGTAGTCGTAAACCCGGCTCCCACGGAAGCCGAAAACCCGCCGGACCTAAAAATCCGGCAGACGTGAACGAGACTATAAACTGAATCCATTATCATCTCTTAACGAACAAAGTTTAAAGAACATCTATCATGAAGAATCGCAAACAGAGGGTCGAACTTATCGTAGACCTAATCAGAAACAGATGTATTTCCAGCCAAGAAGAACTGGCCGGTATCTTAGCCGAAAAAGGATTTTCAGTAACGCAAGCTACCCTTTCACGCGATCTGAAAATGCTTAAGACCACAAAGGTCCCCACTGACCGTGGCACATACATGTATATCCTTCCCGACAGCAACTCGCTGAAGGATAAACTGCTCTCCACAGGCCAGATGTCCATCAACCCTAATTACCAAAGCGGATTCATCTCCATTGAATTTGCCGGAAACCTCGCCGTCATCAAGACCCTAAACGGCTATGCAGCAGGCCTGGCTTACGACATCGACATGAGCCGTGCTCCGGAAATTCTCGGCACTATCCCGGGCTCCGACACCATCTTCGCTGTTATCAAAGACGGTGTGAGCCACGAGGAAGCTCGCGAAATATTCGCCCGTTTCCTCCCGCTCGATGACAAAATCCCCATCATCAAATGATTTTTTCTCAAACATTTTGAACTTTTACCCCGGGTGGCGGTCATATTTATAGTGACCGTCACCCCCGGTGCTTTTTAAACCGTCAACTCCGGCGCCAACCTGCCTTACGTATCTCAGGGCAACTCTCCCCGGCAGATGCCGGAAACGGTGTCAAGCACCTCTTCCGTTGACTATTGCACTACCCCCAACCACCGGTTAACTGCGAGACTGTGCGACACGCTGCGTACCTTCTCCCAAACATTTAGTTATGATAAAAGTAGGAATACTCGGAGCCACAACCCCCGTTGCCGGAGAAATTATCCGAATTCTGATACATCATCCCGAAGTGGAACTCAGGACGTTGCACGCCCCGACGCTCGCCGGCCATCCCGTCACGTCGGCTCATCACGGCCTGTGGGGCGAGGAGACTCTACTTTTCACCGAAAAGGCAGACTTCGCGCACCTCGATGTGGCGATAATCTGCGCGCCGAGTGAGGCTGCCGAGGCTGCAATCGAGGCCTGCGACCGCAAACCGGAGATGCGACTCATTGACCTTACGGGCCGATACGGCCCCTTCGAGTTCGGACTTTCGGAGATTAACCGCAAGCCGCTGGTTCGCGGCGCACGTCGCGCTTCCGTACCGGCGCCGCTCGCCTCAGTTGCACTCATCGCTCTATACCCCTTTGCCGCCGCGCTGATGCTCAACAACGACATCGCCGTCACCGCCGAAGGGAGCCTTGGCACATCGACACCCGCGGAGGACGCCATAGCCATAGAGCAACGTCTCGCCGCAGTGCAGAACAGCTTCTCCAGTCGCGTCATAATAGACGACAAGAGCGCGGGCGGAGGCCGGGGCATGAGGCTGCGCATCGCCTTCCCATCCACCCTGACGGTGGCCGACGCCTGCCGCCTCTACGACGGTATCTACGACGACCACAACTTTACCTTCCTCACTCCACGCCCGGTGAAGCTGAAAGAAGTGGAAGGAACACAGAAGTGCCTTATAAACGTCTCGAAACCGGATGCCGCAAGCATCCTGCTCGACGTGGTTGCCGACTCCACTATGCGCGGTGCCGCCGGCGACGCCGTGCACCTGCTCAATCTCCTCTTCGGCCTGCACGAGCGAACCGGACTCGACCTCAAAGTCACCACATTCTGAATCTCAAAACAATATCCAATGTCTGTCAACAAAGTAATATTGCTCGGAAACGTGGGTGCCGACCCGATAATACGCAACCCGATGAAAGGCCAGACCATCACCACCTTCCCGCTGGCTACCAACGAGCAGCAGCCTAACGGCATGCAACTCACAGAGTGGCACCACATAGTGTGCAACGGCGCGGCGGCGGAATATGCCGAACGATACATACGCAAAGGCACGAAGCTCTATATAGAAGGACGGCTCCGCACCCGTTCGTACACCGACCGTCTGAAGATAGAACGTAAAATCACCGAAATATACGTTGACAACATAGAGATTCTCGGCCGCGAGAACGCTTGACGGCAGACAAGCTTAAAAAGCCGGTGATAAAGCCCCTTTAAATTGTTCCTTCAATCTCCTTTTAAACCGTAAAATCCACACAGACAAGATGAGAAAATGGCGTATAGAGGACTCTGCCGAGATGTACAACATCTCAGGATGGGGTCTCAAATATTTTTCAATCAACGACAAGGGACACGTGCAGGTTACACCATGCGCCGACGCTGTGCCTATAGATATCAAAGATGTCCTTGACGAGCTTAAACTCCGCGATGTCTCGGCTCCTCTCCTCCTTCGCTTCCCCGACATTCTGGACGACCGTATCCGCAAAATCTCAAACTGCTTCAAGCGCGCAGCCGAAGAATACGAATATTCCGGCCAGAACTTCATTATCTATCCCATCAAGGTAAACCAGATGCGCCAGGTGGTGGAAGAGATTGTCAGCCATGGCAATAAATACAACATCGGTCTCGAAGCCGGTTCCAAACCTGAACTCCACGCCGTACTGGCCGTCAACACCCACGAAAACTCCCTCATCATCTGCAACGGCTATAAGGACGAAGACTATGTGGAACTGGCACTGCTGGCGCAGAAGATGGGGCGCCGCATCTATCTGGTGGTGGAGAAACTCCACGAGCTGAAACTCATAGCCGAAGTGGCCAAGCGCCTCGGCGTGCAGCCCAACATCGGCATACGCATCAAGCTTAGCTCCTCCGGCTCCGGCAAATGGGAAGAATCGGGCGGCGACGTCTCCAAGTTCGGCCTCAACAGCTCCGAGTTGCTCGACGCCCTTGAGTTCCTGCGCAAGAACAAGATGTCCCCCTGCCTCAAGCTCATACACTTCCATATAGGGAGCCAGATAACGAAAATCCGCCGCATCAAGACCGCGCTCCGCGAGGCAATGCAGTTCTACGTGCAGCTGCGCAAAATGGGCTTCGAGGTAGAGTTCGTCGACGTCGGGGGAGGCCTCGGCGTCGACTACGACGGCACCCGTTCATCCTCGGGCGAGAACTCGATGAACTACTCCATACAGGAGTATGTCAATGACGCCGTCTCGCAGCTCGTCGACGTCTGCGTGAAGAACGAGCTCCCACACCCCAACATCATCACCGAGAGCGGCCGCTCGCTTACAGCACACCACTGCGCGTTGATAATAGAAGTGTTGGGCAACACCAACCTCCCTATATGGAACGACAACGAGACTATCCCCGACGATGCTCACGAACTGCTGCGCGAGCTCTATGGCATCTGGGACAAGATAAACCCGACGCGAGTCTTCGAGGACTGGCACGACGCCCTGCAAATCCGCGAAGAAGCCCTGGACCTCTTCAGCCTCGGCCTACTTGACCTTTCGACCCGCGCACAAGTGGAGAAACTCTTCTGGAGCGTGGCCCGCGACGTGGCCGAAATCACCGCCTCCATGAAGCATCCCCCCGAAGAACTCCGCAAGGTGCAGCGAATGCTTCCCGACAAGTATTTCTGCAACTTCTCACTCTTCCAGTCGCTCCCCGACGCTTGGGCCATAGACCAGATTTTCCCCATCATCCCCATCTCGCGCCTTGAAGAGAAGCCCTCCAACCGCTGCACCATACAGGACATCACGTGCGACTCGGACGGAAAAATCAACCGTTTCGTGGCACCGCAGGGCATGTCGTCGTCGCTCCCCGTACACAAACTGCGCCCCGGCGAGCCTTACTACCTCGGCGTGTTCCTCGTTGGCGCATACCAGGAAATACTGGGCGACATGCACAACCTCTTCGGCGACACCAACGCCGTACACATCTCCATGACCAAGAATGGATACGAGATAGAGCAAATAATCGACGCCGAGGCCGTTGCCGACGTACTGGAATATGTGGAATACAACCCCAAAAAGCTGGTGCGCAACCTGGAATCGTGGGTTTCCGTTTCCATGAAGAAAGGACGCATCACCGCCGAGGAGGGACGCCAGTTCCTGAACAACTACCGTTCGGGGCTTTACGGCAACACTTACCTGGAAACGAACTGAGGCGATGCGGTGGTTTCTGAAACTTTCCTACCGGGGTGCGCCGTTCCACGGATGGCAACGGCAGCCCAACGCCGGGTCGGTGCAGCAGACCGTTGAAGAAGCGCTCTCAACGGTGCTACGACGCGAGACGCCTATTGTAGGTGCCGGACGCACAGACACCGGGGTGAACGCACGCACCATGTTCGCGCACTTCGACAACGACGGGCCGATAGAGGACCGGCGCCGCTTCCTGCTGTCGCTCAACCGACTCTGCGGCCGCGACATAGCATTGCATGACGTTCTCCCCGTGCGAGAAGACGCCCACGCACGCTTTGATGCCACCTCGAGGCAATACCGCTACTTCGTCACCGAAGAGAAATCGCCGTTCCTCTACCCTCTTTCCTGGCAGCAGACCGCGCCGCTCGACTATGACGCCATGAACCGCGCCGCCGAACTGCTGCTCACAACCTCCGACTTCACCTCCTTCGCCAAACTGCACACCGACGTCAAAACCAACATCTGCCGCGTTACCCGGGCGCAATGGGACGAACCATATCCCGGGGTGCATGTCTTCACCATAGAGGCCGACCGTTTCCTGCGCAACATGGTGAGGGCCGTGGTGGGAACGCTCGTCGACGTGGGACGCGGAAAGCTTGACACCGAAGGTTTCCAACGTATCATCGACACCCGCGACCGTTGCGCTGCCGGGACATCAATGTCCCCCGAAGCGTTATATCTTTGGAACGTTACCTATCCACAAGAAATTTTCATCCCATGACAGAACAAGACGCCAAATCACGCATAGAAACTCTCCGCTCGGAACTCAACCGACACAACCACAACTATTATGTGCTGAACGCACCCGAAATAAGCGACCGTGACTTCGACTTCATGCTCAAGGAGCTTGAGGCTCTGGAAAAGGAATGGCCCCAGTTCGCCGACCCCTATTCCCCCACACAGCGCGTGGGCTCGGACCTCACAAAGGAGTTCGAACACATATTGCATGAGCGCCCTATGCTATCCCTCTCCAACAGTTATTCAGTGGAGGAAGTGGACGAGTGGTTCGACCGTGTGCGCAAAGCCCTCGGCGGCGAGAGCTTCAGCGTGGTGGGAGAGTTGAAATTCGACGGTACATCGATAGCCATCACCTACCGCCACGGCCGACTGGTGCGTGCCGTGACACGCGGCGACGGAACGCGCGGCGACGACGTAACCGCAAACGTGCGCACCATTCGCTCCATACCTCTCGTGCTGCAACCCGGCGACTGGCCCGAAGAGTTCGAGATACGCGGCGAGATACTCATGCCCTGGGAGGTTTTCGATAAGCTCAACGCCGAGCGCGCTTACAATGAGGAGCCTCTCTTCGCCAATCCGCGAAACGCCGCTTCCGGAACTCTGAAAATGCAAGACCCACGCATAGTGGCGTCGCGACACCTTGACGCACGGTTCTATTACCTGCTAAGCGATGACCTCCCCGCCGACAACCATTTCGACTGTATGGAGAAGGCCCGCTCATGGGGCTTCAAGGTGTCAAAAAACATGGCTTTGCTCTCCTCGCTGGAGCAGGTGAACGACTTCGTGAGTTATTGGGACGAGAACCGCAAGAAACTCCCCGTGGCCACAGACGGCCTCGTGTTCAAGGTAAATTCGCTGCGGCAACAGCTCAACCTCGGCTTCACCGCCAAGTCGCCGCGCTGGGCCATCTCTTTCAAATTCAATCCAGAGCGCGCCTGCACGCCATTGCGATTCGTATCCTTCGAAACAGGACGCATGGGTATCGTCACGCCGGTGGCAAATCTTGAGCCGGTGCTCCTCTCCGGCACAATAGTGAAGCGTGCCTCGCTTCACAACGAAGACATAATGCGCGAACTGGACATCCATACCGATGACTGGCTGTATGTGGAGAAAGGTGGAGAAATAATCCCGAAAATCACCGGTGTCGAAAAAGAGCAGCGCAACCCGGAAAGCACACCAGTACGTTTCGTCGCCACCTGCCCCGAGTGCGGCACGCCGCTGGTGCGCATCGAGGGAGAAGCGGCATGGCGCTGTCCCAATACATACGGTTGCCGCCCGCAGATTACCGGCAAGATAGAGCACTTCTGCGCACGCCGCATGATGGATATAGACGGAATTGGTGAGGAGACGGCCGAACTCCTTTACGCCGCGGGGCTCGTGCGCCGCATTGGCGATCTCTACCGCCTCACCGCGCCGCAACTCGAAAAGCTTGAAAAGATAGGCGAAAAAACCGCCGCACGCATCATCGCCGGAATCGAAGAATCGAAAAACGTGCCATTCGAGCGCGTGGTATATGCCCTCTCCATCCCCAATGTCGGGGAGACTACGGCCAAGCGCGTGGCATCAGCCGTCAAATCAATGGACGCCCTGCTCTCCATGAACGTGGACACACTCAAGGCTATCCCCGACGTCGGGCCTACCATCGCTCAGGGAATCTACGACTATCTGCGCGACCCGGTGAGCATCGCCAATATCGAAGACCTGCGAGCCGCCGGCGTCCAGATGCAGCTTTCAGAGGAGAAAATGAAACCCGCCGGAAGCGCACTCGAAGGTAAATCTATCGTCATTTCCGGAACCTTCGCCCACCATTCGAGAGACCAGTACAAGGAACTGATAGAACGCGAGGGGGGGAAGAACGTAGGCAGCATTTCCAAGAAGACATCATTCGTCCTCACCGGCGAGAACATGGGTCCCTCCAAGCGCGAGAAATGCGAAAAACTCGGCATCCCCATGATTACGGAAGACGAGTTCCTCAAAATGATTGATGAAAAGTAAAGACATGGACGGAACGACGATACGAAACGGCCGAGCCGGAGACTATGCCGGCATGGCCGAAATTTTCAACCATTACGTGCGCACAAGCACGGTTATATTCTCCAACCACGAACTGACGGCCGACGATTTCGCCGGTAAACTACGCCCCGTAGTCGATGGTGGCTTCCCCTTCCTTGTTCTCGAAAAAGAGGGAGAACTCATAGGCTACGCATACGCCCATAGCTATCATCCGGACCCGGTATATGCAGGCACATGGGAACTGACCGCCTACCTGTCTCACCGCACCACAGGCCGCGGCCTCGGAACACGCCTCATCCGCGAACTGATAGAGCGATGCCGCTGCGGCGGCGCCCACGTGCTGATCAGCTGCATCACCGCCGGCAACGAACCCTGCGAACGGATGCACCGCCGCCTCGGCTTCACCCTGGGCGGTGTCCTCCCTCAGGTAGGCCGAAAATTCGACCAATGGCTTGATGATGCCCTGTATATTCTTCTGCTCAAATAAATGACATCATGAAATAGTAAAAGGAGTCGCACGGGACTCCTTTTACTATAAGAATATCAAGTGTAAAAGAGAGGTGTCAGGGATTAGAAGTTTTCAGCTTGGAGTTCGAAGAAAGCCTGGGGATGCTTGCACACGGGACATACCTTTGGTGCTTTTTGTCCAAAGTGGATGTGGCCACAGTTGCGGCAGACCCAGATACGGTCGCCTTCGCGAGAGAATACGATGCCTTCGTCTATATTTGAGATTAGCTTGAGGTAACGCTCATCGTGTGTTTTTTCGATGGCAGCTACCTGACGGAAGCGGTGTGCGAGTTCAGTGAATCCCTCCTCTTCGGCCTCTTCGGCCATCTTTTTATACATGTCGGTCCACTCATAGTTTTCACCGTCGGCAGCGTCCTTGAGGTTGTCGAGAGTGTCGGGCATGTCACCTCCGTGGAGGTATTTAAACCACAGTTTGGAGTGTTCCTGCTCGTTGTGGGCCGTTTCTTCAAAGATGGCGGCTATCTGTTCGTAGCCATCCTTGCGTGCCTTTTTCGCATACATCAGATATTTGTTAAAAGCCTTTGACTCGCCGGCAAAAGCGGTCCACAGGTTTTGTTCTGTCTTAGTACCTTTCAGTTCTTTCATAGTTGTGCTTGAATAAATGTTTAGTTCATAAATACAACAATCCCGCCGCAAAAAAGTTTGCGACTTCAAGGAATCGATTTTCAGAAAGTTGAAGCGAGCGTTATTTCACGTCTTCGGCGGTGGAGAGGGCGAGTTTCTCGTAAGGGGTCTGGAGAGCGACGTAAATGCCACGGTCCGGGTTGGCGTACCGCGAGAAAGAGCGGGCATCTGAGACGCGCTCTATCATCTGCTCGGCATTGTCGGCAAGGCAAAAGTGCATGGGCACGAAAACGCCGACATTGAAATAACGGACAAACCGCGCGGCGCCTTCCCAATAATCGCGGCCAATGCGGGAGTCGACGGGAAACATGGCGAGTTCAATCTCCTCGCCGCATGCATCACGCACAGTTTCAAGCACTTTCATGAAATCTCGTATGGCGGCGGCAACTTCGCCGCGCGTGGATTCATCTTTCCAAATCCAGACATTTAGGTCGCCGGCATGAAACACGCGTTTTCCCTCAATTTCTAACATATAAGAGTTGCCGATGTCTGTCGAGCCGAAAGCGCTCACCGTCAGGATGCCGTCGTTATAGGTTTCGCCAGGGCATAGCACGGTCACCTGTTCAGAATCGGGTTTCACGCCACGGTACATGGAGTCGGGGCGCAACAGGTGGCGAATGCTCTTCTCGGTGTCGCGGCTCAGGATGTAATGCACCTTGTCCACTATGTGTTTCCAGCTAAATATCTGGCGCGTAAAATGGTCCTTGTGATGGTGACTTACAATGATATACAGCGGTTTGTCGCGGCGTAGCATGGATAGGAACTCCGGCTCTGCTATAGGTCGCAAGGCATCGCCGTCGCGGTAATAGTCGAAGAGCACCGTCACATCGTCACCCTCCATAAGGAAGCAGTCATGCCAAATGTAAGTCAGGTTTATCATCTTATCGGTCGGCTAAATATTACGCTGCAAAGTTAACAGTTTTCGGCGATGCAGCAAAATTTCTCATCTCGGGCAAGGTCCGTTAAGGAAAAAATTAGTAACTTTACGCGATTTTTACTCACATGATGTTACCGCTCCGTCCGCAACAAAGGCTCAGGGCCCGTTTTTTCACGCTCATCCCCCTATGGGTGAGCGCGTTGCTGCTGTGCGTAATGGCGTCATGTTCCTCGGCGCGCCACGTGCCGCAGGGGCAGTTCCTGCTCAACAAGGTGACCGTAGACGTGGAAAACGACTCCACCGGGTTGCTCAGGAGCGACGAGCTGATAAACTATGTGCGCCAGCTTCCCAACCATAAACTGCTGTGGAGTGTGAAGTTCCAGTTGGGAATCTACAATATGTCGGGCCACGACACCACTAAATGGTACAACCGCTGGATACGTAAGCTGGGCGAAGCTCCCGTGGTCTACGACTCGATGCTGACTGAAGCGAGCGCGCAGCAGCTCAATAAAGCTATGATTAACAAGGGTTTCCCACACTCTCGCGTAATCACCGACACGGTGGCGAACCGCAAGGGCCGCAAGATGGACGTCACCTACCGCCTGCTCCCCGGCAAACCCGGAATCATCGGCTCAGTGAACTATGAGTTCGCCAACGACACGCTTCGCGAGATGGTAATGCAGGATTCGGCACACTTCGTAATCCGCGCCGGCGACATACTTGACCGCAACGCCCTGGAAACACAACGCGGCATCATGACGCAATGGCTGCGCAACAACGGCTACTGGGCTTTTACAAAAGACTTCATCACCTTTACAGCCGACACCACCTCCGGCTCTCCACGGGCCGACCTCACGGTAACGCTCCACGAGCGCTATCCCCAGAAGGAGGGAGAGCCGCGCCCCGACACACATATCCCCTACACCATACGCTCCATAAAGGTGCTCACCGACTACGACGCCATGCGTCCCCACGAAGAGACACTGGCCTTGCTGCAGGACTCCATACCCTATCGCGACCTGGAAATATTTTACGGCAAGAAGCGCTACCTGCGGCCATCGGTGATTTACGACAACGTCTATTTCCGCGTCGGTGAGCCCTACCGCGAACGCGACGTGGACCGCACATACGAGGCATTCTCGCGCCTTGGCATCCTGAAATTCATCAACGTGCGCTTCGCAGCCGTGTCCGGCTCGCCCGGCGAGCTCGACGCTTACATTCTGCTGACGCCTGGCCGCTCGCAGTCCATCTCCTTCGAGGTAGAGGGAACCAACTCTGAGGGTGACCTCGGCATGGCCGTCGGCGCCACTTACACACACCGCAATATAGGGCGCGGCTCGGAAACATTCACCACAAAGCTGCGCGGTGCTTACGAGTCGATTTCAGGCGACCTCGACGGGTTGCTCCACAACCGGTATATGGAGTATTCTGTTGAGACTGACCTCTCCTTCCCGAAGTTCAAGTTCCCCTTCCTGCGCGAAAGTTTCAAACGCAAAATCAAGGCGTCAACCTCCTTCAACCTCTCGTTCAACTACCAAGAACGGCCTGAATACACCCGCATCATCAGCACAGCAGGCTGGTCATATCGCTGGACGGAACGCTTCGGCCGGATGCGCCACATCTTCACTCCGCTCGACATCAATTACGTGTATCTCCCGGAGTCGACCAACGGATTCCTCGACGAAATAGCTCCCGACAACCCACTGCTGCGCTACAGCTACGAGAACCATTTTATCATGAGGCTCGGCTACACCTTTTATTATACCAACAAGCGACAAGAAGCACCGTGGGCGCGCAACCGGCAGAGCAACATAAGCACGGTGCGCGCCAGTGTGGAGACGGCCGGCAACCTGCTGTTCGCGTTCTCCTCAATCTTCAACCACCGCAGCAACTTCCACGAGAATCCATACAAGATATTCGGCATCAACTATTCACAATACATAAAACTGGAGGGAGACTACAGTTTCCTTCACATCTTCGATTCGCGCAACTCACTGGCATTCCATGCCGGCTTCGGCATAGGGATTCCTTACGGCAACTCGCAGATTCTCCCCTTCGAGAAGAGGTTCTACGGCGGCGGTGCCAACGGCGTACGCGGCTGGGACGTGCGCACGCTCGGTCCCGGTTCATTCCCCGGTACCAACTCGGTGCAGGACTTTATACGCCAATGCGGCGACATACGCTTCGACACTTCGGTGGAATACCGCGCCAAGCTGTTCTGGGTGCTGGAACTCGGCCTCTTCGTGGACGCCGGCAACATCTGGACCATTCGCAACTACCCCTCGCAGCCCGGCGGTGTGTTCCGCTTCGACAAGTTCTACAAGCAGATAGCGGCGGCCTACGGCATCGGACTCCGCATGGACTTCAACTACTTCCTGATACGCTTTGACCTCGGCATGAAAGCGCATAATCCGGCCAAAGGAGAGGAGCCCTGGCCCCTCATACACCCTAAGTGGGGTCGCGACCGCAGTTTCCATTTCTCCATAGGATATCCCTTCTGATTCCTCATCTTAAACAGCATATTACAGTTATGAAAAACCTAATCGTATTCGACCTTGACGGCACGTTGCTCAACACTATCTCCGACCTGGGCAATGCCTGCAACTATGCCCTGGAACAGATGGGCTACCAGACGCATCCCATCTCGTCGTACAACTTTATGGTAGGCAACGGTGTGCGGCGTCTCATGGAGCGCGCGCAGCCCGACGCCGACCCGGAAACCATAGACCGGCTCCTGGAGCATTTCCGCAAGTATTATGACGAGCATTGCACCGACACGACAAAGCCTTACCACGGCATTCCGGAGTTGCTAAAAGAGCTAACCGACCGCGGAGTGAAAGTGGCTGTCTGCACTAATAAATACCAGAGCGCAGCCTCACGGATAATAGAGCATTTCTTCCCCGAAATTCCGTTTGTGGCGGTTTTGGGCCAGGTGGAATCGCGCAATCCTAAACCCGACCCTTCGGCACTCTTCGCGGTGCTGAACATCTGCCCTACGCCGAAAAGCGAGGTAATGATGGTAGGCGACTCGGCTGTCGACATCGAAACCGCACGCCGCGCCTGCGTGGAGTCGATAGGAGTAACGTGGGGATTCCGACCCGTGTCGGAGCTTCGCCACGCTTGCGCCATGCACCTCGTCAGCAAGCCCGACGAGATTCTGAAATACCTTAACGACCCGTTCTGACGCGGCTTTCAGGGCATGACTATCGGTAGTCTGCGCGAGACGCCTTACACAACCCGGCTTATCGAGATGCTACGGTTTCTCGTGTTTATCGAGATTAATCATGATTTTTCCTGTCGATTCCTATTAATCGGGATTGACAGGTTGGGCAGTTGGGCGCGAGCGTCCCAGAGCCGGCATCTTATTCGGAGCGGACGCGTTCTATCTCTTCGGCGAGGCCCGGTCGCACCGCGCGTACAGTCGAGATAAAAGCGCTGTCGAAAGCGGCACACTCACCCTTGCGCCCGGCCGACACATATTCGCCGCGCTTAGCCGACACTTCCAGAAGTTGCGAACTGAGCTGTAACGAGTCGGCAAACTGCTTGCCCACAAAGTCGCGCGCCATGTTGCGTCCCTCCATCATGGCAGCCTCTATCTCGGCTGTCGTGGCTTCCGCCTTTTCTGTCTCTTTGGCGCCGTTCTTGCTGCACGCAGTCAACACCAGCACAAGAGCTATTATGGTCAATAGATGTTTCATAACGCAAATTTAATATTTTTTCTCCAATGAACCAAATTCCAGCCGACACTCGTGCACTCCTCGACTCGGAGGCCGCCCGCATAAACCATCCGTCATTCATCGCCGACGACCCCGTGCAGTTCCCCCGCCGCTTCTCTTCCCTCCCCGACATAGAGATAGCTTCCCTCATTGCCGCAACTGTGGCGTGGGGCAACCGCAAGATGATTTGCCGCGACGCCGAGCGCATCCTCTCTCTGATGGACAACAGCCCCTTCGACTATGTGATGGACGAGGGGTATGAAGACCTTCCACCTGAAAAGAATCTCCATCGCACCTTCTTCGCCGAGCATCTGCAATACTTGCTGCGCGGTCTGCGCAAAGTTTATCAGAAATACGGCTCGCTCGACGCTTTGTGCCGCCAGTCGGGAGCCGCACTTTCCGAAGCGCCGGCATGGGAACTGACCGCCGCTCTCGGCGAAATTTGCCGACAGGAGAACGGAGGCGCCGATTGCTCGCGAGCACTCCCCGGCAACCTCAAAGCCACGGCACTGAAACGCATCAACATGGCGCTGCGATGGCTCGTGCGCGACGACGGCATAGTGGACCTCGGCGTGTGGAAATCCCTTAAGCCCAACCAATTGTACATTCCCCTCGATGTCCATGTAGGCAACACGGCGCGCAACCTCGGCATACTGGAGCGCCGCAGCAACGACCGCAAAGCCGTGGAGCTACTGACCACCACGCTGCGCACACTCCGCCCCGACGACCCCGTTTTCTATGACTACGCCCTCTTCGGGATAGGCGTGACCGCCAAACTTGTTTAATTAAAAGTCATTAAAACTGTACGAGAGTTAGCAACAGGAGCCGTCGGCTGCTTTTACTTCACCTTTGTAGGGTTCGACGTGAATATTGACAAAGCAGTTTTTCGAGGCGCAGACAGCTTTTACCGCACGCTCGGTTTCGGTGGCTATGTCGTGGGCCTTCGCGATAGTGATTTCCGGGTTCACCTTGAGGTGGAAATCCACTATACTGTCACCTCCGCTTTTGGCGGTGCGCAGACGGTGATAAGTTATGACTCCGGGAGTTGACGCTATGGCCTTTTTGATGGCGGCAACTGTTTCTTCAGGCAGCGAGGCGCCGAGCAGTTCGCGAGTGGCGGGTATGGCAAGTTTTATTCCTACACCACCTATGAACAGCGAGACTACCATTGCCGCTAACGGGTCAAGGAAATGCCAGCGCGGACCGAGGAACATCGCTCCGGCTACACCGGCCAGCGTGGCGAGCGAGGAGAAGGCGTCGCTGCGGTGATGCCAGGCGTTGGCGATGACGGCCGGCGAACCGATATGCTGTCCCACACGCCGCGTATAATGGTAAAGCCACTCCTTCGACACTATGGACAACACGCAGAATATCAATGCTATGGCGCCGGGGCTTCCCATCTCCTCTCCTTTCACGGAGTCGAGGATTTTGCTGAGTCCGTCCCAGAAGATTCCGGCGGCTACCAGCATCAATATTATGGCGAGAAGCACCGTGGACATGGTTTCATACTTGCCGTGGCCGAATGAATGTGTGTCATCGGGTTTATGGCGCGATACGCCCACCATCACAATAACCACCACATCTGAGGCCAGGTCGGAGAACGAATGTATGCCGTCGGCTATCATGGCGCCGCTCCGGCCAAGAACGCCGGCCACTATCTTGGCCACTCCCAAAAGAATGTTTATGACCAGCCCCACGAGGGTAACGTGTTTCACCTCGCGAGCTTCCTCATATTGTGTGTTTTCCGATATTGCCATTGATGTTATCTGAACTGAACGATTAGATTACTTTTTCAGCGGAATAAGACAGGCGTTTACTCCGACGTATTGGTCGGGCGTTTCGCCGGCGTCACCGTAGAAATAAGTGGCATCGCAGACGGTATAACGGCGCCCGTTATAGTCGAAATAGTCACCCTCGGCGGTGCCGTCGGTCATCGCCACGGCGGCGGAGAGGTGGCCCGGATAGTAGATGAGGCAGCAGTCGAGGTCGAGCACGTCGCGCACCATGCGGGTGAAGTTGATGGCATGGTCTTCGCAGTCGCTCTTGGGATAAAACCAGCTTTCGTCCATCCAGAAAACGCGGTCGCGCCCCCACATATCGTTGTCATAGGCATACGGGAAACTCTGGCAGACTTTAAGAAGGAGGTTCACTGCTTCGTTTTGCGAAAGACCTTGCACCGCCTTGCGGAGCTCCGGATATAGTTGTTCGCGAATTTCCTTAGACACCGGGGTTTCGCCCTGAATCAGCCATTTGGATTTCGAGTCGAAAGTGGCGCCACATTCCGGATAACGGTCGTAGAAGTCGACGAGGTTGCGGTTTGTGGTGACGGAGAGTTTAAGGTCTGGATGCTGCACCACTGTGACTTTGCGGGTATCTCCAGCGGCAAACGGCAGCTCCGGGCAACGGCGCAGGCGCATCGTCAGCGGACGCTCTCCGGGAGTGCTGAAGTTACATGCGGACACACCGCCTTCGGGTGTAGTGAAAGGATAAAACTGCCGGTTGTCAATCTCATAACGATAACGGTCATAGATGACGCTTTCGGAGGCGAAGAGCAGGTGCAAGTTGCCGCGCGAGTCGCGACAGAAACGCACGGTATAGCCCGACTGGTTCAGGAGATAACCCATAAGGATTACCTGCTCTGGCGTGGCACTGCCCTTCAGACGTCCGGTTATATCATTGACCATCAGGAAGTAGCCCCAATCGGGGAGTGCGAGTCGGTCTCGAGCCGTGAGACAGTCTTGCAGCAAGCCGTCGCCGAGGTTTTGCGCGAGCCATTGCCATGCGCGGCTCACGTCCCTCTCGCCGGTAGAGGAGAGGGAGAAACCGCTGAGCGACGGATGCCGGTAATCTATCTGCGCGCCGAAGAGCATAAGGTTTCCCTTTTGGTCGGAACGGTCGTCGCGGCGAATCGGGCCGATTGGCTCGGGCGCCGGCGCCGGCTCGGGGGCGGTCATTTCCTCCTCGATGACCACAGGACGCGGGCTGCGCGGCGACGGGGTGTCGTCATCGGGTTTATAGACCGGTGCCGGTTCGGGATAGGTCGGTGCCGGTACGGGCGCCATTTTCTTAGTCTCTTGCCAGGGGTCGGCCAGAAACTCGGCGTACTTGGTGTTTATCCGGTCGCGGAAGGTGTCATAGTCCGAGTTCGTTTTTTGTGAGAACTTGGAGTACCCCTCCTCCATCTGCTTTTTAAAGGCGTCATACGGGTCGTCGGCATGAAGCGCCGTCACCGTCACGGAGGCAAGCAGCGAGAGTAGCAAGAGTCTGTATTTCATGATTTCTACGTTAAAAATTGGTCGGGGAGAGAGGCGGAATTTTCGACGAGAAACGTCATCAGAAGAGCAGCGAGAGGCCAACGCCCATGAAGCCGCTCTTGTAGGTGCAGCTCTGGTCGTTGAGCATCACGTCGTGGTTTTTGAGGCCCATGGAGTATTTTCCCTCAATCTGCAAAGCCTTGAACTGAACGGCCACACCGAAGAGCAACGAATAGTCGAAAGCGTCCGGGAAATAGGTATTATACTCGCTGTTGTGGCCGTAGCCTATGTCGATTGAGTCGCCCGACTCGGAGTCGGAGTCGCGCTCGCTCAGGCGGTTGCTCACGCCGATTGTCATTGCCATACCGGCGTTGACGGCTATCGAGAAGTCACGACTCAGCGGCAGGCGGAACTGGTATTGCAGCGGGATGAAGAACGCTAAATCTGTAACATCCCAATCATCGTCACAATGTTGCGGAGTTATCTGGAAGTAAACGCCTGTATTCAGTCCTTGTCCTGCAACGAAGTATGGCTGATAAGCGATACCGACCTGGAAAGCGGATGCTTCTCCCTCGTTCCCCACCCAATCGTATTTATGCGAGCGGCCTCCCTGTTTCAGCGAGAAATAGCGACGGATGTAGTTGAAAGCGAGCCCCCATTCGCGCTCCTTGTAGCCGGTGCGGAAGGGATTCCAGCCGGCGCTACGGCGCGTCGGGAGGTTCAGACGCAAGTCGTTGGTGTTCTTGTCCACGCGCAACGTCTTGCTCTTGCTGTAGCCCATGTTCGACATGGTGACGTTGTATTTGCCGTAATCCAGCACGCGAGTCAGAGGGGTGGTGCCCACGGTTACTCCGTTGATCGCCACGTCGGCGTTCACCTCTTGGTTATTCTGAGTAGCGGTAAAACTGATGGCACGCGAGCCTATCACGTTTATGGTAATAACGTCATCGGTATCGTCGTTGAGTTCAATAGTGCGCGTCAGCATTGCTTCCTTATAGGTTCCGGTGACTGTATAGTTGCCATATTCTGCATCCATCAATATTATCGTTTCGTCGCCCTGTCCCAGCAGTTTGCCGTTGTGCATCACAGTGAGGTGTGCGTTAGCAGGGTTTGGCTGCAGAGAAATAGTGCGTTTTTTGAGAATGGGATAATTGAACGCGGCATTGTCGACCGTTACCATAATGTCATGCGGACGCACCCCTTCGGTCATCTTCGTGTCCACAGGGATAATCTCCACACGGTGCATACCCATGGTGACATCGGGGATAGTAGCCGGTGAATAGCCTACTGAACGTCCATCGAAGTTCACGAACGCACCGGCAGGCTCCGTATTGATGACAACGGGAACTGTAGTGGCGTTGACCACAGTGACGTAATAGATATTGTGTATTTTGAAATCCACGCCCGACAGACGGGTGCTTCCGTAGCGGGGATGAGTGAACGTAACGTCCATGTTGCGTCCCTCGGGGATGAAGAACCATTTGTTGATGGTGCCATTCTCCATCTTCCGTTCATCGGTTTTAGCCACGATAGCTCCGCCGGAAAGGGAGGCCTGCACCTGGGATATGTCGTCGGGCGCCATGTTCTCGAAGTTGACTATCAGCAGCGAGAGATTGTCATCGCCATCGGCGTTCAGAGGCCAGTCTATCATCTGCGCCGTCATGTTGCGGTGCCCAATGTCGTCGCCGGCCTCACGGTCGTTGTCGGAATATCCGCCGAAGGAGCCCGGCTTTATGCTAAGCTGAGCGTTTACACCTGTCACGGCAAGAAGAAAGAGGCTGAGTAGCAGTAGTTTTTTCATCGTTCGGTATTACGGAAAAAGTTTCTTATATCATTCATTTTGCGCATGGTCGGCTTACTTTACTTCGCGCCCTACGGGAAAGTGCTTTTTGAGATAATCGATAGGCACATAGTAGGGTGTCCATGTACGCACTTTTATCACCGACTGACTCGGATTCAGGTTTATCTGTAAGGCCAGGAAGCCTTTGTCGGAATAGTTGGAGGAGGAATATTGCTGATTTAGTTCTATCCAGAGCACTTCATTATTGGTATAGCCTCCGGTATCCCCTACTTTTGAAATATAGGTATCTTCGAAGACCAGCTGTATGTAAGACTTTGTCTTGAAGTCGCGGGCCACGTTCTGAAGATATTCCGTCTTATTATAGGTGTGGTACCTGACATTCGCCGGTTCCTTGAAATTTAACCCGTCCAACTCTTCGCCTGTAAGGAAACAGCCTTTGCTGCCGCCTCTCGAGGCATTCGTTGAGCCGACTATTATAAGGGCATCGTCGGAGAAGATGCTTTCGATGTAGTCGAGGCGGCCGATGCCGAAGGCTGTCTGATAGTCTTCCATGAACTGCAGTAGGGAGTAGCGAGAGTCATTGCTCCATTGCGCCTGGCGGAAGATGTCGTCTTCGGCACGTTTGGTCAGCGCGTAGGCCAACGAACTGATAAGACCGGTCTGCGGATCGAAGCGAAACACAATGTTCTCCCTCGAAATATGCTTACCCACCTTAATGGCAACCGGTATACACTTGCCTATTATGAAGTTATTAGAACGTTCTACGGTGAAGGCCGGCCCCTTTTTCGTCACTGAGACGTTGCCGCTTTTCATTATCATCGTGAAAATTCTGAAACCCTCATCGGTGAAAAGCGACTTCACTGATTCCGGATTTTTGCCACGGATGGCCCTCTCAACCTCCTTCATTTTGTCGGTGTATTCCGCCGGATTTTCCTCGAAATTGCGTTCGATGGTAGCGCGCGGAGCCTTCACTATCGGGTCAACGGCCGAGAATCCGGCCGAATCGGTGACGGGAGCGTCGGTCTGTGGTGCGGGTTGAACAGGTGTCCCCATTGTTTCGGAATAATCCGGAACTGCCGGAACGCCTTTCTGCGTAATTATGTCGCAATCTATGTTGAAGCTGATGCTCTTGCCGGCCTGCACGTCGAACGGCAACCGTTTGAAACGCTTCGGATAAGTAGTTTCAATGTAAGAATTGTATAGGCGTCCGTCGGCTGCATAGTCGTAAAGCACACGCATGTCTATCTTCTGAAAACCGGCCAGCGAGTGGAAAGCCAGCGTACCCTCACCGCTCTTGAAGGTAACCGGCGAAATCTCATGCTCGCCGTTGTAGTAGCTCACCTGCAGCGATGATACCGGCATACCGGCATAGTCGGCTTTCAAATTCACCATATAGCGGTCATAGACCGTGGGGTCGTCCTGTATCAGGTTGTCAGACAGGGATATATGGATATTGTCGAGCATCGCCGGGATGTGGGTGTTTAGCCATGCCTTGGCGTCCTGCTGACGCCCGTTGACGTCGATTTTAACCTTATCCTTATAGGTATTGAGCATCCTCAGCGCCCAGGTGTAGTATTTCAACGCATCGGAAATGCGCAACTCCTGTTCCTGGCGTTGGGCTATTTTGATGAGTTCGGCTACGGCATCCTGGCGGTCCTGTATGGCGCTGCGCAACTGTTCTTCGGAAATGTAGACCATGCACACCCATTCCTCCCCTTCCTGGAAAATGACTTCCTGCGTGTCTTGCAGCGTGCCGACGGTGGAGGATGTAACCTGGTAATTCAATTCCTCGTTGTTTTCCTGAGCGTCTACCACAAGCGTCGTGAAGAGTTTGGAAATGAGGTCGTCGCGTGCGGATTCGCGGGCTTCATCATATATTTTAGAACGTGCCTCACCCCAGCGGTAATTGCCGTTGGAGCGGATATTTTCCATGGTCTCCTGCTTCGTCTCCTGGCCGAAGAGCGGAAGTGCACAAAGCAATATGAGGAGCAGTGACGAAAGTCGTTTCATCTATTTTCTGATATGGTGATAAGTTCTTTTCTTTCAGAGGTTGAATCCTTTTTAAAAACGATGGAATCCTTCTTTAAAGCGTTTCAATTCGCGGTTGGAGATAAAGATTCGCCCGCCGGTCCCATAAAATGTCTCATGGAAACATGAACCGCGACAGCAGCAATATCTTCAGATTCCCTTCGCAACCGGCTGACTAAGAAAATCTGCAACCGGCCGCATTAACAGTCCCACCGGAATAGGGGACGCATGTCGCCGTGTGCGTCCGTATTTCCTCTTATGGCCTATTAGCATTACCATCGGCCTGAATTACAAGCAGATAATAAAAGAAATTTACTCCTCTTCGCCGAACACCTCGTTGTGGATATCCTTGATGATGCCGTTGTTGTTCTTAACATCGTCGGCGATGCGTTTCGAGCGGTTGGCACCGGCCTCTTCGTCAACCAGATAGTAAGCGCGCATGGTCCACGTCTTGCCGTCGCGGTTCTTCTTCTTGAGCAGGATTACGCGGGTGATGTCGCCGTTGAACTCGTGCATTACCTTGGCAGCGATGTTCTGCACGTAGTTTTCGTTATACTCCTTTGAGTTAGATGACACCTGGTCGGCGATGTCTGAACCGAGCATACTGCGCACCTCCTGGGCGTAGTTTGACTGTGCCATGAGCAAGAGGCGGCGTTCGCCGTCACTGATAGTTTTTGCGTTGTCCACCTCGTGAGTGATATTCTTTTTGGTGCCACCCATTGAGGGTTCCGATTCCAGGTAGAGGTTGGTGAGGGCGAGTTCGAGTGGAACGGCTCCGCTGTATTCCCATTTCTCTTTCTTAATCTGTTTTGCCTGATTCTTGGCTATTTTTTCAGCATCTTTACGATACTTCTGCTGTTCTTTTTTGTACTCTTTTTGCTCTTTAGTGTCTTTTGCAGAGATAGCTACGAATGAGGCTCCTGTGATAAGCATCAGGGCCACTAATAACAATTTCTTCATCTTGGAAATAAGTATTATGTTTGTTTATAATGAAATTTCGTAAAAACCGTTATCATTTTGGGCTTGTAGACGCAGATTACCGCCAAATACGACCGGACTGACAGCAGCGACGTCTGTTCATAATCACGGCATCCGAGTTCTTGAAATGAAATTCCGAGACCCCTTAAAACGGAGTCGGCTGATATGTTGCGCAAAGTTAGCTAAAATATCAAATAAAAACAACAAAACCGCAGGAAAACTTTAAAATGAACCAATTTGGACCATAATCCATCCCAAAACATGGATTTAGATTACATATCAGAATGCTTTTTTCTTTGGTTTATTCATCTAATTATCGTAACTTTGCAGTCAGGATAAAGCCGGTGTTTTGAGCTTTGCTGCCAGGATATTTTCGTTTTCCAGAAAGTCGGTTTTGTTTCTTACCATTGAAACTCAGAGAATTATGCGCTGTCTGTTATACATTGTCCTGCTATTGACCATTACTGCTTGCGGCGTTTCTGCGCCGCAACCAAAGGTGTTGGACGATGCACAGAAAATGATGCACACCGACCCTTCGTCTGCACTGTCGAAGCTCAACTCAGTGGATATCTCAGAATTAAAGGATTCCGCCACGATGGCGCGGTGGGCGCTTCTTTATAGCGAGGCAATGGTGGTCAACCGCGTTTCTGCTCCAACAGACACCATTATAAATATCGCAGTCGACTATTACGGCCATCATAACCTGAAAGACCAATTCCAGAAAGCATCGCGGCTGAAAGCCTTGATTAACTCATCGGGCAACCGCGACGAGCTCGCTACTGCCCTTTACCTTCAAAAAGAGAAAGAGTTCTTCCTATATAAAGAGCGCACAAAACGCCAGATGCAACTGATGTTTGCCCTTGCGGTAATTTTTGTCGCAGCCGTGATTATCGTATGGATGCGGCAACGGTTGAGAATGCAATCCTTGCGCAGCGACACGCTCATGGCCGAAGCATCGAGCATGAAATGCCAAATCGAGGAGAGCCGTGGCCACGTGGGACGTTTGCAACAGAAACTACACGGATTGCTCGAAAACCGCTTTGCCCTCATCGACGCGCTTTGCCAGACTTATTACGAATCACAGGGCACGAAAGCAGAACGGAAAGCGATTGTCGAAAAGGTAAAAAACGAAATCGACGCGGTGCGCAACGACTCTTTCCCCGAAATGGAGCAAGCCGTAAACGACTGCCGCGACAACATGCTCGTAAAAATCAAAGAGACATTTCCCGACCTCAAGCGTGAGGATTATATGCTTCTGGTCTACCTCGCGAGCGGCCTTTCCACGCGCACAATAAGCCTACTTCTCGACCAAACGGTGAACGTGATTTACAAACGCAAGTCACGGCTGAAAGCTCACCTAAAAGCCTCCGAAGAAAAGGAAAACCCGGCTGTAATGGACATTTTTTGAAGACGTCTTGTGCCTGGTCAGATTTTTCCGGAGCACACCATCCCATATCTTTGATTATTAGTATTTTACAAAATATCATGTCAGACTTTATTTTTGGAGTTTGACACCTTTTGTGGGTAATTTTGCATCAAAAAAAGTTACCTGCATGAACACCAAATTTCTTATCTCGATTCTCCTCTCTCTTCTCTCCTTTGGAATCGGTTACGCTCAGGACACAGAATCCACCGACAGCCTCACTCGCGAGCTACAAGAGGTAATCGTCACCGCCAATCAGCCGACCACGAAACTTGTCGGCTCTACTCTCGTAACCACAATCCCCGGTTCTAATCTTGCCTACCTCGGCACAGCCCTCGACGTGCTTGCTCAATTGCCGATGATCAAGATTACGGACAACATCGTCGGCGTCATCGGCAAGAGCAATGTCGAAATCTACATCGACGGCCGTCCGATACGCGACGACAGTGAGTTGCAGAAGTTGCTTTCATCAAACCTCAAGAAAGTGGAATTGCTCATGGCGCCGGGAGCAGCCTACGAAAGTAGTACCGGCGCAGTACTGAACATCACGACGCGCCGCAATTTCTTGCAAGGCCTTTCCGTAACCGACCGGTTCCAGCTGCAACGGCGACGTAAATGGTCCGTGATAGATTACCTGAACCTCAGCTACCGCACCGGCGTATGGGAGTTTTTCGCTGAAGGAACTATAAACCACAACAACTCTCAAACCAAAGGAATGACCACTAACTCGGTGGTCTACAATGGTAAAGAAACGGTAGTCGGTAGCAGCCAGAACAATTCTTACCCAACGACTGTCGGAGTAATAAAAGGAGGGTTCAACTATTCGAGCGACACGCAATCATTCGGCGCATATTACCGCTACAATCCGGAACGAGGCGACTTCCGCAACGCCGGCTCGGAATGGCTCGACTTCAACCCTCCCCTACGCGACGAAATCAACAAACACACCAGGGCGCACAGCCACCTCGTTTCCCTTTATTACGAAAACCTCCTCGCCGAAAAATGGCTGCTTCACTTCGACGGCGACTTCCGCAACGCACATGAAAACAATAGTGTTTCAACCACTTATCCCGAATCTACCCATCCCTCCGTCAACTCCACAGACAAACGCAAGTCTACCCTTTGTGCCGGAAAACTGTATCTGAATTTCCCGCTTTGGAACGGAGAATTCACCGTCGGAACGCAAGACAGCTATACGCACACTAACCTCGATTACCGTATGCTCAATGCCGAAGTCAGCGAATACATCCCATCATCGCTTACCGACGCACGGCAGACTTCCGCATCGCTCTTCGCCACTTGGTCGCGCACGTTCGGCAAGTTCTCACTCTCTGCTGGTGCCAGGTACGAATACGTGGATTATGACTTCAAGGTCAACGGCAAACGCGACAAGGACGTCAGCCGCCGCGACCATACCGTTACGCCCGACATCTCGCTCGGCTATTCATTCAACGACATTTCGCAAGTGAGCCTCAGCTACAAAATGTCGACAGTCAAGCCTCCATACGCACAACTTACCGGCTCGCTCAGCTACACGGGACAGCATCAGATAGAGGGCGGAAATCCCGCATTGTACGATGAAAGGTCGCACAACGTGCAACTGTTCGGGATGTGGAAAAACTTCATGCTGCAAGCCAACTTCAACCGTTCGCTCGACACATACGCTTTTGTCAAACAACTCTATCACGCAGCCAATCTCCAACTGCTCATGCATCCCGTCAACATCGACGTTACGGCTCTAAGCCTTTATCTTGTCTGGAGCCGTCCCGTGCATCGCTGGACGCCCAACATCACGGTTGGAATGTACCGGCAATGGCTCACCCTCGACGACAACCAATACAATAAACCGCTCTTTTCCTATTACTTCGACAATACCTTCTCACTGCCCTACGGCTGGCTCGTCACCGCCAACGTCAGCGGCAGCTCGCAGGGCGACATGCACACAAACCGATTCGCCGCCTCATGGTTTACAATGGACGCATCCATCGGCAAAACTTTCCTCAATAAATCGCTGACCATCAAACTCACCGCCACCGACATCTTCAACACTTCCAACAACGACTGGACGATGCGGACTTACGGCGTTTTCGTGGACAAACGCATGAGTATGGACCGGCGGGGTCTCACCATCGACATAATCTACAACTTCCAGCCACGCAAATCCCAATACAAAGGCTCCGCCGCTTCCGAATCAGAAATGAAACGCCTCTGACCTGACGCCAATAACCAAAAGAGGGTGTGTCAAAATGTGAAAACGCCCACAAAAACAGGGACTTACGGTCTGTGCATCCGATACGAGACACAATATCACTGCTGCTTTTTGGGCTGAACATACCGTACGCCCCTATTTATAATACTCCCATTTATTAACCTCACAGGTTAGTTCATGAAATCTCGGTCAATCAGTAGAATATTTTGCCAACTGTTTTAAAATCCCCGTCATGCGTAATAAAAATTGTAAAACTTACACCACATGCCATTTCCATGATATTTTCGAATATTTGTTTAGGCGAAAGTTGGTTGACCATCGTGCCGTCTGCAAGTTGGCCATTATTGTTGTGTCCCCACGCGTATACCGTGCCATCGTTAAGAAGAGCCATCGTATGACTCCCTCCGCAATCTACTGTCTTGACATTTGACAGGATTTTTACCGGGGAATGACGTTCGGTTGTCGTACCATCTCCAATTTGACCGTGGGCGTTACGACCCCAGGTATATAGAGAGCCATCATTAAGAATTGCCGCAGTATGCCAGGTTCCACAATATACCGATTTTACGTTTGAAAGAATCTTTACGGGTTCGGTACGACTGCGGGAAGTGCCGTCGCCAAGCTGGCCGTCAGCGTTCATTCCCCATGCATAAAGTGATCCGTCATTGAGGATTGCCATGGTATAGCTGTATCCACAGGACACCGAACGGACATTCGAAAGGACTTTAACCGGTGTATTACGGTCAGTTGTCGTACCGTCTCCAAGCTGACCGTTGCCATTCCATCCCCATGCATAAAGCGACCCATCATTGAGGATTGCCACACTATGTCCCCCTCCGCAATCCATATACTTGACATTCGACAGAATCTTGACCGGAGTGGTCCGGTCAACTGTCGTGCCATCCCCAAGTCTTCCTTTTCTATTCATTCCCCAGGCATAGAGAGTGCCGTCATTGAGTATGGCCATTGTATGCCAGTTTCCACAAGACACTGATTCTACATTTGAAAGGACCTGAACCGGAGTATTACGATTACTTGTCGTTCCGTCTCCAAGTTGCCCGCTGCCATTTTTTCCAAAGGCCCATAAAGTACCATCTTTTTTTACAACCATTCCGAAGTCATCTCCGGCGGCAACGTGCGCGTAGGAACCACGTTGGGCGGTTAGTGTCCCTGGAAACAGTGTAAATACCAGAAAGGCAAATATCTGTAAATACAATCGAAAAGAGTTCATCATACGATTCATATTAATTAATTACTTTTATTTGATTACTAACTTAATATTTCTTCGCAAAGTTAATATCCTTATTTCAATTATGCAAATTCATAAGGTGATATTGCATCGGGATATGAGATAAGTTTGTAATTTGACCTATGTAAATTCCGTAACAATCACCCCCAGTAAATGAAAAGTCCTTGCCGAATGGCAGGGACTTTCATTTACTGGAGAATTTAGATTTCGAATATCGGAGGGATTAGTGCTGCAGGTAGTCGGCGAGTTGCTCGGGACGGAAGTTGGCGATGAAGTCGGCGTGTTTTGCCACTTCGGCCTGTCCGTATTTCACGTAAACATGGCAGCTGCGGCGGAATGCGGCGTTGCGCTGTGTGTCTTCGAGAAGCAGATAGCCCATGATAATGTGGCCTGCCATCTCCACAAGGCGACGTGCCATGAAGTCCTCGAACTCTTTGTTCTTGGTTCCGGTGACGGCCTCCACGGCGTTGGCATACTGCTGTGTCATGAATACGAGCGTACTCTTGACATCCTGGTCTTCGGCGCAAACCTCCTGAGCCTCAAACTCTTTGATGCGGTTGAGATAAGTACCGGTGGTGACGTGGCGTATGGCGGCCACTACCTGTAGCTGTGTCGTGCCCTCGTAGATGGAGGTGATGCGGGCATCGCGGTAGAGGCGTTCGCAGCGGTAATCTTTCATGAAGCCGGAACCGCCGTGAATCTGTATTGCATCGTAGGTATTCTGGTTGGCGAACTCTGAGGTCATCCCCTTGGCCAGCGGAGTGAAAGCATCGGCCAGACGGCTGTACATCTTGCACTCCTTCTTCTCGTCGGGGGTAAGTTTGCGTTCGCGCTCTATGTCTTCGAAAGCTTTGTAGAGGTCAACGTAGCGTGCGCAAGCGTAGAGGAGTGCACGCGAAGCGTCGAGTTTGGCTTTCATCACGGCCAGGATTTCGCCCACTGCGGGGAAGTCGATGATGGCTTTCCCGAACTGGCGGCGATCCTTGGCGTAAGAGAGAGCTTCGCGGTAAGCGGCTTCGCTTAGTCCTACGGACTGTGCGGCGATGCCGAGGCGCGCGCCATTCATCAGAGCCATGACGTATTTGATAAGGCCGAGGCGGCGTGAGCCTACCAGCTCGCAGGGAGCATCCTTGTAGACGAGCTCGCATGTGGGCGAACCCTTGATGCCCATTTTATTTTCGATGCGGCGAACGGTGACGCCGCCGTTGCGTTTGTCATAGACGAACATGGAGAGGCCGCGGCCGTCGCGCGAACCTTCTTCGGAGCGGGCCAGCACGAGGTGGATGTCGCTGTCGCCGTTGGTGATGAAGCGTTTCACGCCATTGAGCACCCAGGAGCCGTCCTCTTTCTGAGTGGCTTTGAGCATAACGCTCTGGAGGTCTGAACCGGCGTCGGGCTCGGTGAGGTCCATAGACATGGTTTCCCCGTTGCATACGCGCGGAAGATAACGACTGCGCTGGTCTTCGTCGCCGAACTCATAGAGAGTCTCGGCACAGTCCTGAAGTCCCCAGAGGTTCTCGAAGCCGGCATCGGCGCGGCTAACAATGTCGGCGGCCATTATATAAGGTGTGATGGGGAAATTCAGGCCACCAAAGCGGCGCGGCATGGCCATGCCCATGAGGCCGGCCTTGCGGCAAGCGTCAAGATTGCGTTTCGTGCCATCGGCATAGATTACCCGGCCGTTCTCCACGCGCGGACCCTGATGGTCTACATCCTCGGCGTTTTCGGCAACTATGTCGCCGCAGATTTCGCCCACAACTTCAAGTACCTTGTCGTACGAGTCGATGGCGTCGTCATAGTTCTGGGGAGCGTAGTCGTAATTTTCCTTGTCGCGGAAATCGCGCTCTTTGAGAGAGACTATCTTCTCCATCATAGGATGGGTGAGATAGTGTTTGAGTTCTGAATTATCAGTATAAAAGTTAGCCATTACTTCGAGTTCTTTTTGTAGTATTTGATAAGTTTGGGCACAACGTCTTCCATCTTGCCGGTGATTACGTAGTCGGCGATGGCGTTGATGGGGGCGTTGGGATCCGAGTTTATGGAGATGATGATTGAGGAGTCCTGCATACCGGCGATGTGCTGAATCTGGCCGGAGATGCCGCAAGCTATGTAGAGCTTGGGACGCACGGTAACGCCGGTCTGTCCTATCTGGCGGTCATGGTCTATCCATCCGGCGTCCACCGCGGCACGCGAGGCGCCTACTTCGCCACCGAGGGTTTCGGCCAGTTTTTCGAGTAGCTCGAAGTTTTCCTTGCTGCCCACGCCGTAGCCGCCGGCCACGATGATGGGGCTTCCCTTCAGATTCACTTTCGATTTCTCCACGTGGCGGTCGATGATTTCCACTATGAAGTCTGCGGGCGAAGTATATTTGCCGGGGTCGAGGTCAATCACCTCTCCGGTGTAGTTGGAGTCGCGCACTTCGCGTTTCATCACGCCCTCGCGCACGGTTGCCATCTGCGGACGACACTCGGGGTTGACGATAGTGGCCACGATGTTGCCACCGAAGGCCGGGCGTATCTGGTAGAGCAGGTCCTGGTATTCCTTGCCGGTCTTGGGGTCCTTGTGGTCGCCGATTTCGAGGGCGGTGCAATCGGCGGTAAGGCCTGAGTGCAGGGCGGAGGATACGCGGGGACCGAGGTCGCGTCCTATGGAGGTGGCGCCCATGAAGGCGATGCGCGGCTCTATCTCGCGGAACAGGTTGATGAGGATGGAGCTGTGCGGCAGCGACGTGTAGGGATAGAGACGGCTGTCCTGCACCTTGTAGATGGTGTCCACTCCGTAGGGGAATATCTGTTTTTCGATGTCCTTGAGGTTGTCGCCGGCTACGACAGCCTGGAGCTTCACGCCGAGTTTGTCGGCCAGCTGGCGTCCTTTGGTGAGCAGTTCGAGGCTCACGTCTGCAACGCGGCCGTCTTCATACTCGCAATATACTATTATGTTGTTTTTTTCTGACATTTTCTGAGACTTTTAGCCGATTGTGTGGTTGACGATAAGTTCCTGTATGAGCTCTTCGAGAGCCTGGTCGGTGTTCTCGATGTTGCGGGCTTCCTTGGCGGTGAAGACCACGTTCTCGATGGCTTTAACCTTCGTGGGAGAGCCGGCGAGGCCGCACTGGTTGAGGTCTGCGCCCACGTACTCGGCGTTCCACTCGCCGATGCCGAGGAAGGGGCGCTTCTCGATGAGGGGTTTGCGTGCGTCGTCCTGCGCAAGTTCCGAAGGAGCGGCGGCATATTTGAATTTCTGGAGGTTCTTGGCGTTGCGCGGGCGGCAGGGTGCAGCGCTGCCGTTGACGGTCACTACGCATGGATAGGGAGCGCGGACGGTCTCCACGCCGTTTTCGAGGCGGCGTTTCACGGTCACTCTACCGTCTTTAGCTTCGATAATTTCCTCGGCGTAAGTCACTTGCGGGAGGTTGAGCTTTTCGGCAATCTGGGGACCTACCTGAGCGGTGTCGCCATCGATGGCCTGGCGACCGCCGATGATGAGGTCGAAGTTGCCAATTTTACGCACGGCGGTAGCCAGGGCGTAGGAAGTGGCGAGCGTGTCGGCACCGGCGAATGCGCGGTCGGAGAGCACGATTCCTCCGTCAGCGCCGCGGTACATTCCCTCGCGGATAATTTCGGCTGCACGCCCCGGGCCCATGGTGAGGACCGTGACGGTGGTGCCGGGATTCTCGTCTTTCAGTTTAAGCGCTTGCTCGAGCGCGTTGAGGTCTTCTGGATTGAAGATGGCAGGAAGGGCCGAACGGTTGATGGTACCGTCTTCCTTCATGGCGTCTTTGCCCACGTTTCTCGTATCAGGTACTTGCTTGGCCAGTACAATGATATTTAAACTCATAATTATATAGTTTGATTTGTGTTTATTCAATCTGGATCACGGCTCCAAGTTAATTCGCGTCAGAACCGGCTGCAAAGGTAGTAAAAAATCCTCAATGCTACAAATTTTTAAGATAGATTTGGTATTTCGGCCAATAATAGCTAAATTTGCATAAGAAATTTCAGAATAGATGAGACTCAGACCCATACTCACGGCCATAGGGGCGGCGCTGTGCCTCGCGGCTGCGGCCGACGTGGCCGACGAAGCGCGTGGCCTGCTCGCCAAGGTCATCCGGGAAGCCATGTCAATGCCGGAGTTGAAG
>OHBJ01000119.1_pt1 | contig 39722 bp, 36 predicted proteins | sample 1577241 | NCBI WGS metagenome assembly OHBJ01 (sample SAMEA3541594, study PRJEB24748) | human gut metagenome | biome: human gut; feature: human-associated habitat; material: faeces | place: China | collected 2012 | reverse complement strand
GAGCAAGACATTTTTTCGCAGGAATACTGACGTATTTCAAGGAAAAATGGCGCAGTGCAGCGTGAAAAGACCCGCTGTCCGGGTGCGTTGGGAGTTTTCAAATACACCCTAGCATATCAAAACGTAAAAAACAAGCATACGCCGCGCTCGACTTCCCGATGTGGCCGCATGATCCTGCTGCGCATCATAGCCGGCCTGCGTCTTTTTCTGCCGCCACGTGCCGGGGATATCCGGATACCAGCAGGTAAACTGCGCATAAGCGGAAACCATCTTGCCGATTTTCCCCTCGGCGATGGCCTTTTTCATCGCCTGAATGCAGGCGCCGAGGCGCATCATAAAGCTCGCCGCAATGAGAACACCCTTTTCCCGGCAGTGCTCGATGACCTTCTGGCCCTCCGCCGCCGTCATTGCCAGCGGCTTTTCGATCAGAATGTGCTTGCCCGCGTCTGCCGCGGCCATTGCCTGCTGTGCGTACAGGAAAACCGGGGACGCGATATAGACCGCGTCGATCTCCGGATCGTTCAGCAGGTCTTCCGCAGACGTATAGGCCTTTTTGCAGTTCCATTTCGCGCGGCAGCTTTCCGCCAGCTCCGGTGTGATCTCCATGACGTGCTGCATAATTTTCTCCCTGACTTACTAAATCAAACTTCGTATTTAATGCTATGATACCTTTTGAACCTTTAATCATTAATTATGCTATATTAGCCTGAGCATATCCAATTGTTCCGAAGAAAACAATATTCATATTTTGAAATTCTACCTTCAAAATATACTCCTCTCACGCAAAAAGTCAATATCGACCTAAAATAATGTCAGTATCACAATTGTATATATCGCTTTTATAATTTACAATCATCTTATACGAAAAGAACAAGCTCCCAACATATTAATGTATGGGAAGCTCTTTAAATAATAAAAATATAAGAAAGGTAATCTGCTATGAACAAATGGTCACGATTCAAATTCACTCCTAATCTTCCACTTGGGGCAAATGGTGAAAGAGTTACAGGAAACAAGGCTCACATAGAGCTTTCAAAGGAAGCAGCCAAGGAAGGCATGGTACTTCTCAAAAACGAAAACAACGTACTCCCTCTTGCAGCGGGTTCTAAGGTAGCCCTGTTTGGAAAGGGTACTTTCGACTATGTAAAGGGCGGTGGCGGAAGCGGTGATGTAACCGTTGCATATATCCGCAATCTCTACGAAGGACTTAAGCTTCAAAAAGAGAAAATAAGCATATTTGAGGAGCTGTGCGATTACTACCGCAACGACATTAAAAAGCAGTATGCAGCCGGTGCTGTACCCGGCATGACTATAGAGCCGGATGTACCGGCTGAGCTTTTAAGCAAGGCACAGGCATATACCGACACTGCTATCATCTCAATCTGCCGCTACTCCGGAGAAGGCTGGGACAGAAAGAGTGTTATTGACCCCAACAACAAAGCTCTTTGGGACTACGAACGCGAGATGACCGAGAAGTCGGCAGAGCTTTTTAAGGATGGTGATTTCTGTCTCTCCGTAAAAGAAAAGGAGATGATTGACACTGTAAAAGCCAGTTTCAAAAATGTAATCGTAATTTTAAATGTCGGTGGAATGGTTGATACATCCTGGTTTGCTTATGATAATCAGATCCAATCAGCACTGCTTGCCTTACAGGGTGGTATTGAAGGCGGGCTTGCTGCCGCTGAGCTTCTCGTAGGAGATGGCAATCCTTCCGGAAAAACTGTCGATACATTTGCCAAATCACTCGACGACTATCCGTCTACTTACAATTTCCACGAGTCAAGAGACTATGTGGACTATACCGATGATATATATGTCGGATACCGCTATTTCGAGACAATTCCGGGAGCTGCCGAGAAGGTTGTATACCCATTTGGCTATGGACTCTCATACACCACATTTGATGTGGAGACTGTTTCTGCCGGCGTTGTGAATTCCAACTGTACATCTGAGGCCAATAAGCTTTATGCAAAAGTCCGTGTGACAAATACAGGTAAATTCTCCGGAAAAGAGGTTGTTCAGGTATACATCGCTAAACCACAAGGAAAGCTTGGCAAACCTGCAAAGGAGCTCGCAGCCTTTGAAAAGACAAGAGAACTGCAGCCGGGTGAATCACAGCTTATGATCCTCACATGGGAAATAAACGATATGGCATCATATGATGACCTTGGAAAGGTTAAAAAATCTGCATATGTACTTGAAGCCGGTTCATATGATATATACGTTGGAACGAGCGTCCGTGACGTGACAAAAGCTGATTACTCATATATATTAAATCATGATGTAATTACCGAGCAGCTTTCAGCAAAGCTGGTTCCTACAAGTCTGCCAAAGAGAATGCTCGCTGACGGAAGCTATGAAGCTCTGCCTCAAAGTGAGCCTGTTGACACCGACTACTCAGCTATTGGCAACATTGACCCTTCCCTGACAGAGGGTGTTGCTCCCGGTCAGAGAGCCATCCCATACTTCCGCTTTGCCGATGGAATGGCTAAAAACGGCAGTCACGACATCATGGATGTTGTGGAAGGACGTATCACGCTTGATGAATTTGTATCAGAGCTTTCCATCGATGATCTCATTCATCTGCTCGGCGGACAGCCAAATACAGGTGTTGCAAATACCTTCGGTATCGGAAATATGCCTGAATACGGTATTCCTTCTGTCATGACAGCAGATGGTCCTGCAGGAGTGCGCATAGCACCTGAGGTCGGTATATGCACCACTGCGTTTCCATGCTCCACACTGCTCGCATGCACATGGAACCCTGATGTTTTAGAGGCTGTAGGACGCGCCGGCGGTGAAGAATTAAAGGAAAACAACCTTGCACTGTGGCTCACCCCTGCCATCTGTATTCACAGAAGTCCTCTCTGCGGACGTAACTTCGAGTACTACTCAGAGGATCCATTCGTCACCGGAAAGCTCGCAGGTGCCATGGTACGCGGAATCCAGTCCAACAATGTCGGTGCCACACTCAAGCACTTTGCCTTGAACAACAAGGAAACCAACCGCAAAAACAGCGATTCACGCGTTTCAGAAAGAGCTGCCAGAGAAATCTATCTGAAGGCATTTGAGATGATTGTAAAGGATGAAAATCCATGGGCTATTATGTCCTCTTACAATATGATAAACGGCTACAGAGCCTCTGAAAGCGAGGATCTTTTGACAGGAATACTGCGTGATGAATGGGGCTATGAAGGAATGGTCACAAGCGACTGGTGGACCTGTGGCGAGCATTACAAGGAGACAAAAGCCGGAAATGACCTTAAGATGGGAAATGGATATCCTGATCGTGTAAAGAAGGCTTATGATAAGGGTGCCATCTCTCGTAGTGAGATGGAGACCTCTGTAAAGCGTATATTAAGATTAATATTAAAGCTTGATTAAATTTTACTCTGCTTTATGCAAACCTACCCGGTTCATAATACCCGATACTTATTATACAAAAACAAAAACGGACATGCAAAACTGCCATGTCCGTTTTTGTTTTTGTATTTGTATATCTTCAATCATTAATTCTGTATTTTAGCATATTCCTCAATTTTGCATACATGCTCTTTTGTTTTTTCATCATAGTTAATTGCCACAAGCAGGACGTTTCCCGTATATTGCAATAATGAATTCGGATACTGTCTCTCACGAATCTGCTGCATGGCTGTATCCGCATTCTTATTCCATTTCAGCTCCACAACAAGCGCCGGATAATCATTTATATACTCAGGCTTCGGAATATAAACAAAATCAGCAAAGCCACGCCCTGTCGGTAACTCCCTGACCGGCTTAAAATAATAGTTCATTGTTCCAAGATAAGCAATGGCCAACACACTGCTAAGGGAGTTCTCGTCATTATATTGAATCACCGAGGTATACTCCATATGAATCTGCTCAATTTTTGCTGCCACAGTATTTACATCTTTGTTTATTGTTGCATTAAACAAATCTATTGACTGTCTCTCAAACTGTATGATTTCATCCCATTTGTTTTCCTCAACTGCATCCATAAGCTCATTGCGAAGCTCTTCATTCGGAATATATGCCATCTGATTTTTCTGATTAAAAGCCAGATATCCAAGATGTATAAGCAATGTCAGCACATCATCTTTGTTTTTAAATGATACCATATCATTCTGAAACGTGGTTGTTCTAACTTTTATCTCATTTCCTGAAATCATTGAAATAATAGCGGCTCTTAATCCATCAAAATCCATGTCAATAAGCGGAATCAGAGATTCATATGTGCCGGTCTGTGACCAATAGCTTTGGAAGCTGCCTCTCATCATCACGCTCACTACCGCTTTTGGATTATACACATGTTTACCCGAAAGCATATAGCCGTCATACCAGTTTTTTACTGCTTCATAATCCCTGTCATACTTTTTGCATAACTGCTTAACCTCATCATCTGTAAAGCCAATATATGATGCAAGCGCTCCTGCATCAAGCATTGTGAACTCTTCAAAATTGTTAAGTGCTGACTGAGTTTTTAGCTTTTTAATAGGAAGTATGCCGGTAAGATAAGCTAACGCAATATACTTTGTCGGCTCTGTCCCTTTAAACATTCCTCTGAGGAAATTAATATATTCCTCCTGCAGTTCCTTATTATTAGCCTCATCTCTTATCAACACATCCCACTCATCTATTATGATAACAAAGGTATTTCCTGTGGCTGCGTTTATATAAGACATGGCTCCATAGGCTGTTTTAACAGTGTCCGGTATCACATCACCATATGCTATTATAAGCTCATCAAGAATACCGTTATTGATGTATTTCACGGTGTTTTGCACTTCGCCCGCATCCATCATGCACCACTGGACATCAATATGAATAACATCATATTTATTAAGGTTTGTCTCAAAGGAATCAAGCCTGCCTACCTTTAGAGTGGAAAACATGTCAAAGGAATCACATCCTCTGCTATAATAAGCAGCAAGCATATTCGCCGTGATGGACTTTCCAAAGCGCCTCGGTCTGCTATTGCATATGCATGCCATATCAGAACCTATAACCTTATTGGTGTATGCCAAAAGCATAGTTTTATCCACATATATTTCCGATTTCAATGTCTTTTGAAAAGCTTTATTTCCCGGATTTAAAAATCTTCCCATGAATTTTCCTACCTTAATGAAATAATTTAACAACCTATACTACATGTTAAGTATAGCAGTTTTTAATCAACTTCACCATATCAACTTTGAATTATATACAATTTAAACTATTACTTTCCATAAATATTGTACTCAGGCACATCCACGCCATCTGTTCCGGCATAGTATGACATCTCCACCTCGTTGAGTCCTTTTTTCTTGTCAAGAATCACATTGTACTGGGATGAATATATAACATCTCCATTTTTATTAAATCTGTATTCAATATTCACTCCATCTTTGCCTTTTAATGCCTTTCTCGGAATCTTTGCAAGGAAGATACGCTCACTGTCGGAAATCTTCTTCACCTCGACTGCATCCACCCATTTGAAAAATACCGGTGCAGCCACTCTTGTATCATCCATGCTATAACTGTCGTAATCATAGTTGGCTGTGTCATCATCTTCTGTATCCTTTAACACATGATAGCCCATCTGTATGCTGTCCACGCCATCAAGACCGGTATCATTGTTGTTATAGCTGCCCGAATCGTAAGGCGAATATACATATAAAAGGATAAGCTGTGAGCTCTTTACCTCATCTATGCTATCCCTGAATAAATGTGCAGCCTTTATATGAGATACATTGAGCTGTCTTAAGCTGTCATTTGTCTCACCTGTCAGCTGTCTTGCATACATGGTGACCATACCCTTATTTTCCATAAAGTCCGCATCTGCCGCAAGCGCCGGGGATGCATCCGTGGAAAGTGACATCAGATATTTGTAGTCTGTATCCTCCATACATACTGTATTGTACCTTGCAACCAGATAATCAGGCCTTGCAAATGCAAGCACAAGATAACATACCCCGATTACTATTATTCCGTACCGAAATAGCGAAAAAGCAGGCTTACATATAGATAAAATCACTCCGAGCATAAACAGCGCTATCACTCCAAGTGCCCAGAACACACAAAGTCTGGTGGCTGTCAGCCCGTACTCTGACACATACAGTCCCATACGGTATGCACTTGATGCAATCATGATATATGTGCATAAAGTTATTAAAATTAAAAATACATTTAATATTTTATTCCTTCTGAACAATCCACTTCCGAGCAATACGATAGCCACATTCAGTATACACACAAAAAGCAGCTGGAAAAAGCCTTCTCTCGCATACCTGGCGTAGGTATAACCACTTGGAAGCTGCATAAGTCCCCCGAACAGATACACAATCTGTATAAAACAGAAAAATACATATACCACTGATATAGTTGCAGCTACAGTGATACCAATTGCAGCCGGAAATGCCGGAGTCTCAACCGGTGCATCCGATATACGCTTCTTGCTCAGATACTTTATACCACAGTACGATGAGAAAAGCGCAAATACAAAAAGAAATACAACCTTGCTCACTGTAAAAAAATTGATATCAGCAAATATTTTCTTTATTACTGAGGCAAAAACCGCATCCGCAGAGCACAGCAGCACCACTATCAACACAACCAGAGGAAAGGCAATTGCTATTCCGATAAACACATAAAGCATTCTGTGTTTTTTCACATGCCCCTCTCCGGCAGTTGCATTTGCACTGTCACCGACCACACTTTCACTACCCATATTGTCACTATCCATGCGCTCATTTCTCATATAGTCGGCAATATCCATAAACGGCTCAGCTATACATCCAATCGCTCCAAACACTGCCTGAAATGCCGCAGCGATATACTTTATGAGCCCCCACTGTCTGTCATTGCAGAAATTGTGAAGCAGCATAAAAACAAGAAACACAAGTATCCAGCAAAAATTAAATCCTTGTATAATTTTATTACCGTTCAAGCCTGACGAAAGGCCTGTGAGTATCATCATCACACTGTACCATATGGTGAGTGGCTTTGCCTCTATATGAAGTATCTTCATACAATACAGGCTGTATACTCCTGTGACGATTGCAAACAACGTAACAAGTATTCCACCTGTATTCTCATACAGGAAAATGGTGTACAGCAGCGCATATATTATCGTAGGTATACATAGCCTGCCAAAGAAATCCGCGTTTCTCCTGCTTTGTTCACGCCGTCTTTGCTCCGCCTCCTGCTGCATCTTCTGCAGTTCAATACCCGACACCCCCATATGTGGCTGTGAAGTCTGTGGCGTGTTCTGTGAAAACTGTTGGGGATTCATGCCCCCGATATTATTATTGTCCATAGCTACCTCCTTACTCTCGGTAATACATCGAATTGCATGCATGTACCGATGATACCTTTTGACCCTTTAATCATATATTTATTTTCTCATATTTTTCACTTACCGGCAAGCTAATTGTACTACACAGTTTTCAGTTTTGCAATAACTTTTTATCGTTTCTCGATAAATTAGTTGTAAGCATTATAAATGTCAGGTAAATGTCACATTAAAAATGAGGAAATAGTAACCTGAGACGCGTAAAAAAAGTTGTTTGAAAATGTTAAGGATTACTGATAAAACAAAAAATCGCAGATACCATATTATGATATCTGCGACTATACTTATCTTATTTTCTCCTAAAGACACTCCAATGGATATTGACTTAATGCAGTCATAAAGTTTTATTTTAAACTACTGCTGCACATTAAACGCTTTAATTCCCGGATAAACTGCGCTCTTTCCCAGTTCCTCTTCAATTCTTAAAAGCTGGTTATACTTTGCAACACGCTCTGAACGCGAAGGTGCACCTGTCTTTATCTGGCATGTGTTGAGTGCCACCGCAAGGTCTGCAATTGTTGTGTCAGCCGTCTCACCTGAGCGGTGTGAGCTGATTGCTGTATAGCCTGCCTTGTGTGCCATCTTGATAGCCTCAAGAGTCTCTGATACTGAACCGATCTGGTTTAATTTAATCAGGATTGCATTTCCTGCTCCAAGGCTTATTCCCTTTGCAAGTCTCTCAGTGTTTGTTACGAACAGGTCATCTCCCACAAGCTGTACCCTATCGCCCAGACGCGCAGTAAGCTTCTGCCAGCCTTCCCAGTCCTCCTCATCAAGACCATCCTCGATTGATATAATAGGATATTTGTCACAGAGCTTTGCCCAGTGCTCTATAAGCTCCTCTGAGGTGTACTCTGTGCCGGCCTTTGGCAGCTTGTAAAAGCCCTTACCCTTTTCACTCTTCCACTCAGATGATGCGGCATCCATGGCAATCTTGAAATCCTTGCCCGGCTCATAGCCTGCCTTCTTTACAGCTTCAAGAATTGTCTCGATAGCTTCCTCGTCAGATTTGAGTGCCGGTGCAAATCCACCCTCGTCACCGACTGACGTGGCAAGACCGCGCTCCTTTAATATGGCTGCAAGTGCATGAAATACCTCCGCACACCATCTGAGACACTCCTTGAAGGAAGGCGCACCTACCGGCATAATCATAAACTCCTGCACGTCAAGTCCTGATGAGAGTGCATGACAACCACCGTTTACAATGTTCATCATAGGTACAGGAAGTCTGTTTCCCGAGATACCACCTAAAAATCTATAGAGAGGAATATCAAGTGATACAGCTGCCGCCCTCGCACATGCAATTGATACAGCAAGGATGGCATTAGCTCCAAGCTTAGACTTGTCCTTTGTGCCATCTGCCTCTATCATAGCCGCATCTATTGCATAGATATCACTTGCGTCCATACCTGTCAATGTGTCGTTGATTACAGTATTTATATTTTCTACTGCCCCGGTAACACCCTTGCCCAGATATCTGCTCTTGTCTCCGTCACGAAGCTCAAGTGCCTCGAACTCTCCTGTTGAAGCTCCTGATGGTGCTGTGCCTCTTGCAACAGTTCCGTCAACCAGATAAACCTCTGCCTCAACTGTAGGATTTCCTCTGGAATCAAGTATTTCTCTGCCCACTACCTTTTCGATTTCTAAATAATTCATTATGAACCTCCTTATGTTTTTTCTGATTCAATTTTATCCTACAATACAGTTTCTCTATGTCATGATTGTAGGATTGAATGCAAACATGCATCGATGATACCTTTTGACCCTTTAATCATAAAAATACATATGTGAAAGCCTGCCACATATGCATATATTTATAAATAAAGAAAAATGCTACACAGTTAGTTTAATCTAACTAATGTAGCATTTCAATAGTTTATAATGATAATATTTCCCAATTATAGAAATATTATGTTCTAACATATCATTTTAAATCTATACATTCTCAATCATTGCTTATATATATTCCCTCTTTAACAGCAACTATCTCTCTGCCTCAATCTCACGCGCAACATACACGCCGCTTGCCGACGCATGTGAAAGTGAATGTGTCACACCGCTTCCGTCTCCGATGATGTAAAGTCCCTTATATTTGCTCTCAAGCTTATCGTTAAGCTCTACCTCCATGTTGTAGAACTTGACCTCTACGCCGTAAAGCAAGGTATCGTCATTTGCAGTTCCCGGTGCTATCTTGTCAAGCGCGTAAATCATCTCAATGATTCCGTCCAGGATTCTCTTTGGAAGCACCAGGCTTAAGTCTCCCGGTGTAGCTGAAAGTGTAGGAGTAACAAGTCCTTCCTCAATACGCTTCTCATTGCTTCGACGCCCTCTCACAAGATCACCAAAGCGCTGTACAATTACACCGCCACCAAGCATATTTGAAAGGCGCGCGATGCTCTCACCATATCCGTTGCTATCCTTGAATGGCTCTGAAAAATGCTTCGCAACAAGAAGAGCAAAGTTCGTGTTTTCAGTCTGCTTGTCTGCTCCCTCGTAGCTGTGTCCGTTTACTGTTACGATGCCGTTTGTATTTTCATTTACCACGATGCCATGCGGATTCATGCAGAAGGTACGCACATTATCCTCAAAAAGCTGTGTTCTGTATACAATCTTGCTCTCATACAGCTCATCTGTCAGATGTGAGAATATCAGAGCTGGAAGCTCAACACGCACACCGATATCCACACGGTTTGACTTGGTTGGGATATCAAGGTCATTGCAGACCTTCTCCATCCACTTGCTTCCGCTTCTTCCAACTGAGATGATACAGTATCTGCTCTCATATGTGCTATCCGCTGTTTTTACTGCATATCCGGATACATTGTCTGTGCGAGCCTCTTCTAAACTGCAAGCATCAGCACATGCCGTATTCTCATCATACAGCACCTCTACCGACTCAACAGGTGTATCGAAATAAAAATCCACCTTATCCTTCAGATGTGCATACATATTTTCCAGAACAACATAGTTTATGTCAGTTCCGAGATGTCTGACCGATGCATCCAAAAGCTTGAGCTTGTTCTGCATGCAGACCTTTTTGAGCTTTGTGCCGGCTGTAGAATAAAGCTTTGTGCCCTCACCGCCGTACTTCATATTAATCTCGTCAACATATTCCATCAGATCAATGGCCGGCTGCTTGCCGATATGCTCGTACAAAGTACCACCAAAATCATTTGTGATATTGTATTTTCCGTCCGAAAAAGCACCTGCCCCGCCAAAACCACTCATAATAGAACAGCTCTTGCAGGAAATACAGCTCTTTATTTTCTTTCCGTCGATAGGACATTTTCTCTTAGCAAGCTCATGTCCTGCCTCAAAAACCGCTATTTTGCAGTCAGGATTCTTCTCGATAAGCTCATATGCTCCGAAGATACCTCCCGGTCCTGCTCCAATGATTATCACATCATAATTATTCATCTGTCAATTGCCTCCCATAATACGTTGCTGTTTGTACGCCCAAGGTGGCGCACACCAATCATTTATGATACTATATTTTTTCCTTTATCGCAAGAGCAATCTCTATATTCCAGCAAATCTCCCGGCTGACAGTCAAGTGCTTCACATAGCTTTGCAAGCGTGGATACCTTGATTGCCTTTGCCTTGCCGTTTTTTAAAATTGATATATTTGCCATGGTGATTCCCACACGCTGCGACAGCTCCGTAACGCTCATCTTTCTCTTTGCAAGCATTACGTCTATGTTAAAAATAATCTCGCCTTCCATGTATCTCTCCCGCTCAAATAAAACTGTAGCGCACACGCTATATTGTCAAATCACTCTGCTCCTGCAGATCTGCGGCCTTTACCACAAGATGTGACAAAACCGCCGCCACGACCGATACCACAACACAGGCAAACACTATGAACACAAGAGCCAGTATCACCCCCGGATGATTCACATATATTCTCCACATGCAGACATTCACAACAAAAAAATACAACGCATCAAACAGAATTATTTTCGATGCCAGCTTTATATGTCTCGCATTCTCTAGGGAAAACGACCTGTCTTTTCCGATATTTACAGCTACGCACCAGCCCAGATACAATATAACATAGCACGGAATTGCACTGATGATAAACAGAACAAGCCATGGTATATACATATCAGAAATCTGCGGATCAGGCGCAATAAGCACATGCCCTATCCATGGTATGGCAACCGCACAGACCACTAATCCGCAAAGTGCTACCGCTATTATTACTATCTTTAACCATTTTTCAAGTTCTTTTTGTCTCATTTATTCACCTTGCTTCTCATTGAGAAGTCCATACTCTGCAAGAAGCTTTTTTTGATACTCCTTATCCTTTGAAGCTTTCTGCAATTCATCATATTTGCCTTCGGACAATAAAATCTGATTTAGCTGGTTAATCAATTCTATTCCTTGTTCTAAGCCTTGTTCTAAGCCCTGTTCTAAGCCTTGTTCTAAGCCCTGTTCTAAGCCTTGCTTTATTCCTTGTTCTAAGCCTTCCTCGATAGCATCAGCTCTTTCAAGCTCAAGCTGCCTGTCAAATTCGTAATTTAACTGCATACTCTTCGTCACCTCACTTCTGTAAGTCTTTAGAAACTCCTTCAGAATATCATTGTCAATACAATAGTCTATAGCCTTCTCAATATCTATAGCAAGATCATCAAATGCCCCGTCTGCATGATACTCTCTGACCTTATTTACAAATGTCATGTAATCATTCAGCCAGCCACAGGACTCCATAATAGCCTTGTTCTTTCCGTCGTTTATATTGTACACCTTACATTTAAGCTCAAGATTCGGCTCGTCGGTCGGCTTCTCAAACGCATCGGACAGCTTAAGCTCCTGAACCTCCGGCTGTTCCTCCTCACCATTGTAAAATACCACAAAATGTGGTGTCGGTATCTTTACCAGTCTTCTGCCATAGATGTTCTTGCCACTTTTTGTTCCTTTTTTCTTGTCGCTGAGCATATCTGACAATATCACACTAAAATAAATAAGACTTCTCACCGGCATATTCGGACAAACTGTGGACTGATGCTCATATATGCTCAATCTCGCATCCACGATAAACGATGCATCATTTCTGACCGAAAGTGAAATGCCGCCATCGTGAATCACTATCTCAACATCCTCCGGATTGTCATAGCTAGACCCATTCATTGCGTTATACAGCTGTAAGGCTCTTTCCTTATCCTGCATCAGCATACTGAAAACATCACTTTTGTACTCTCTGTTACCACTCATATAAAATCCTCCTTCATTTGAAAACACTAAAGCAGGAAATATCTGTGTGGTAAAAGCCCTCTTATCCTGCTTTAAATAAAATAATGAAATATTTAAAAGCAAGAATTTCAGGGAATATGAAAAATAATTAAGGTATTGAAGACCCTGCACGCCCTTATCGCCGGACGACATCTTATTATGCCTCACATATTTACAGAGCATATAGTCATATCTGTAATTAATGTGCCAACGACCGCACAGGTTGCTATAGAAAAACTGCTTTGACTATATTCTAACATATATGGATAAAAAAACAACAAAAAAATACGCAACAGAAAAGCCTGTTACGTATTTTGACTTTTTTATTAAAAACATAATAATCTGATGAAAACAGTTACTATAAGTATTAATGCTATTGCTTTTTCTGCAATATATGACCTTGCATCCGGTACATAAGTTTTCTCCCAGATTGAGTATGCACATCCACACCCCACTACAAACATGCAATATAGCTTAACCGACTGTGAATTCATATAATCGGTGAAAAACATTATAATAATCCATACTGTTAAAAACAACATTAAAACTAAGTACTTTAAAAATAATTGAATTTTCTTCATGGCAAATCCCCCTTAAATATATAACTGCATCATTATGTTTCCATAAATAGTTTCCTTCACTTATATAGACGCAATCCATGCTTATATACTAACAAAAACCAAGAATTTTTTCAATCCCTACTTTGTCACCACTGCAATAACATAATCCTCTAGCTCACGAAACACTACCCTTTTTTCATAAGCCTCCATCGTCCTATCATCCAGCTCCCCCGAAAAGCCTGTACCGACAAGCTTCATTATAGCCTCATACTGTGTCCAGTATTTTGCAAGCTCAATTTGAAATGCCTCAGATTCATTCTCAAAGCCTTCGAGTTTGTCAAGCTGCTCTTTTCGCATTATACGCTTTGCCACCTTGAAGCTCATGCGTTTTGTCTGCTCTATGTCCACGCCAACGGGCCTGTCCGATATTGCAAGCACCACATACGGGCCGCTGTGTGCCAGATTAAAAAAAGTCCCGCCATCAGCTATTTCCGGCTTGCCGTGCTCATTTCTGACAAGCTGTTCATCCGATGATATCCCCAGATATTTGTAGAGCATGTATCCCGCCAAAAGCTCCTGATTTGCTGTGCCACATAGCCTGTTGCTGCCTGTTTTTACACCTTTTTCTGAAATAGTTGTGTATTTATCCACATAATAGGCAGACACATGTGGAATTATCTCCTTCTGCCGGCCTGCGATGGAATCCGTTTTTTCTATAAAAATCTGACAGTTATTGTTTATTTTCCATACCATCCCAAGTCACCTTTCTATAACTCCAACCTTCCCCTGCCTTCATCAAAATACAACCAGTATTATAAATTACCCATATAATATCTGCAGCTTATGCTAATTATACCTACGATATCTGCAGCTCATACAGCTTCCTGTATATGCCATCCTGCTCCAGAAGCTCCCTGTGCGTACCGCGCTCACATATACGTCCCTTGTGCATGACCATGATGCAGTCAGCATGCTGGATAGTGGACAGACGGTGCGCAACCATGATTGTTGTCCTGCCGTCCATGAGCTTTTCAAGCGCCTCCTGTATGAGAATTTCTGTCTCTGTATCTATGTTGGCGGTTGCCTCGTCCATGACCAGTATGCTCGGATTATGGGCAAGTGTCCTTGCGAAGGACAATAGCTGACGCTCTCCTGCCGAGAAGGTCGCACCACGCTCCGTGACCGGCTCGTGATAGCCCTGTGGAAGCTTTTCGATAAAGTGTGAGGCGTTTACATATTCTGCTGCTTCTTTGACCTGCTCATCCGTAATGTCATTGTCATTTAATCGAATATTGTACGCCACATCCCCCTCGAATATAAACACATCCTGCTGCATCTGACCGATTGCACTGCGAAGCTGCTTTTTGCTAAGTTGTCTGATATCGATGCCATCAATGTAGATATGTCCCTTTTGTATATCATAATACCTGCCTATAAGATTTAAAATGGATGATTTTCCTGCTCCGGTTGCACCGACAAAGGCCACCTTCTCGCCCGGATTAATGACAAATGAGACATCCTTAAGCACATAGTTTTCGCCGTCATAGGCAAACCAGACATGGTCAAATTCAATTTTTCCGGTGATTTTATCCGGCTGCTTTGGATTTTCGACCTCAGGAATAAATTCATCCTCATCCATAACCGTAAATATCTTCTCTGCTGATGCAATTGATGACTGCAGTGTCGAAAACTGCTCTGCAAGTTCCTGTATCGGGTCGAAAAATGACCTGATGTAATTCGAGAAAATATACAGAGTACCGACCGAAATAATCTCATCAAACACATTTTTGCTTCCGAACCACAGCACTATCATCAGTGACAAAATGCTCAGAATATAGATAAGCGGACGGAACACCGCATACATAAGCATCTCCCTGTAAAAAGCCTTGTAGAGCTTTGTATTTTTATCATGAAATTCCTCGAACTTACGCTCCTGTCTGCCAAATATCTGTATAATTTTCATTCCCGAAAGATGCTCGGACAAAAATGTATTGATGTCCGTCAGGCGCGTACGGTAAAGCCTGTAAATATTTCTGGCAATTTTCTGGCACAGCACCGTTAGCCCAATTACAAGCGGCATCAGCACAAATGATATCGCAGCAAGCCTCACATCAAGCACGAGCATAACGCCTGCAAGTCCCACTATTTTTACAATATTTCTGAAAAGCTGTACGAGAATGCCCGAATACATCTCATTGAGAGCCTCAACATCATTTGTCACACGTGTTACAAGCTTTCCAACCGGCGTGATATCAAAATACCTGCTGCCAAGAGACTGGATATGTCTGTAGAGGTCTTTTCTCATCTGAAGAATGATATTCTGGCCTGTTTTCTGCAGTATCCAGGTCTGAGCGATGTTGAATGCAAAGCTTAAGGCAAGTACAACCGCATATTTGATAGCTGTAGCAATTATTACATCATAATCCCCATTTGCTCCAAAAGCATCAATTGCATCACCCACCAGCATCGGCCTGTAAAGGTCAAAGGCTGTCAGTCCAAGCACCAGCAGAAGGGCAAAAATCACCCAGTGGGCATACGGCTTCATGTAGGCTATGAGGCGCATTGTGGAGCTTTTTTTATTCATTTCGTTTTTATTTATATTTTCACTCGAATTCATACTATAATCTTCTCTGTTATTTCGTAACTATTCATCGTCAAATCTGCATAGCAACTCTTTTCAAGCACTTTAACTGCCAAGCTCACTCTCAAGCTGCTGCTTATGGCTGATATCAGCGTAAAAACCGCCAAGCTCAAGCAGCTCTTCAGGAGTGCCATACTCTGTCAGTTTTCCGTCAGAAAGCACTGCCACATGGTCAGCCTTCTGCAGTGTGGAAATCCTGTGGGCAATCACTATGGTTGTCTTGCCCTGTCTGGTTTCCATGAGGTTTTCAAGTATCTGCTCCTCTGTATCGGTATCGACAGCAGAAAGTGAATCATCCAGTATAAGGATTGCAGAATCCTTTAAAAGTGCTCTGGCTATCGAGCTTCGCTGCTTCTGGCCTCCCGAAAGTGTCACTCCGCGCTCTCCAACCATGGTCTTGTACTCATCCGGAAAGCCCATGATATTATCGTGTATACACGCGTCCTTTGCAGCCTGTTTTACCGCATCAAGAATTGCCGGGTTGTCGGCAATCCTGTCCTCAAGACCAAATGCTATATTCTCCTCGAGTGTGTCGGAAAACAGGAAATTCTCCTGTGGCACATATGAGATATCACGGTGTAAAACCGCCAGCGGATAGTCTGTTATCGGGCGTCCATCCAAAAGTATCATGCCGTTTTCACAATCATAGACTCTAAGCAAAAGGTCGGCAAGTGATGATTTTCCGCTTCCGGTACGTCCTAAGATACCAAGCATCTCGCCCTGCTTCACATGTATACTCACGTCTGAAAGCACCGGCTTGGTGCCGTCAGGGTATGTGAAGCTGAGGTGGCTAAGCTGTATATCGCCATGTATTTGTATTTTATCATAAATACCCTCAGCTAAATTATCTGTATTTCTGCCTGCCATGCCATCATTTTCTATTACATTTTCCGGTGGCACCATATCGACAATATCAGGCTTTTCCTCGAAAATAGTCCGGATTCTGCCCCATGCCGCAGCCGCCTGGGAAAATGTGTTGATGCAGTCGCCTGCCGCAATCATAGGCCACACAAGCATATCGATGTATGAGTTGAATGCCACGAACTGACCTATCGAAACCTGTCCGTCAAGCACCATCCTGCCGCCTGCAAGTAGTGTCACTATCACGCTTATTCCGATTACGGCATCAAGCGCCGGACCAAAGACAGCGCGAAGCTTTACCACGGCAAGATTTTTCTCCCTGCTGTTCTCGCAAGCCTTTTCAAACTGCTTAAAGTCCTCTTCCTCCTGCGCAAATGCCTTGACCACGCGGATACCGGCAATGCTCTCCTGCACCTTGTCAGAAAGATAAGAGAAAGCATCCTGCCTTTTCACCTGACGTTTCTTTGACTCTATTCCATAAAAATAGCAGCCGATTGCAATGAAAATAAGTGGAATAAAAGCAAATAATGTCAGCTTAAAATCCACGTATACTACCATTTTGACAAGCACCATCACCGTCATGATTACCGCGTCAAACACGGTGATGACAGCCATTCCGGTTCCCATCCTGACAGCCTGTAAATCGTTAGTAAAATATGCCATCAGGTCTCCTGTCTTATGGCTGTTATAATAGCGCGCCGAGAGTGTCTCCATATGTGAAAACATATCATCGCGCAGTCTGTATTCTATTCCTCTTGATGCTCCTATGATGAAATATCTCCATCCAAAGCGCCCCGCCATGATTATCAGACCTGTTATCAATATCTTAAATATAATGCCGCCCACGCCCGCCATATCAAGCTTTCCTGCAGTGATTCCGTCGATTATCTCCCCAATAAACTGCGGAATGTACAGATTTGCAAGGTCTACTGCAAGAAGCACAAAAATGCCTATTGCATAGTGCCATTTGTATGCAAGCAGATATGGGCGCAGCGAGTATTTTTTATCGTTCATGTTATTCCTCCGTATTTTAAATGCCACTGCGTGGTTAACCCGGCATGCGGCCATATGCTCTCTAGGAGCTAACGCTACGCTGTTAAGAGGCTGTACGAATTATGCTCATAGTTTTTCTATGCTCGACGAAACCGGCTTTTATGTGCCGTCCATGGCACATAACACCTTGCCCCGGCGTCCATGCCGGTGCATTTCTGGTTACCAGGGCATAATTCAACAGACTCTAAACAGCTTCGCTAGTCGCTCTACGAGAGCATATGTCCGCATGCCGGGCTAACCACGTTACATTCTGTATCTACCTCCACAAGTCTGCTACGAAATACGTGAGCGCCGCCCATGTATACACAGAATAGTATATGCCGTGCTCGTCCACTCCATCCTCAAGTATCTTCTTCGCCTGCGCCTTAGTCAGAAGGTCGAATCCGTCAAAGAGCTCGCCACCCACTGCGCCCTCCTGAGACATTCCATTAAGGCTATCGCGGTTAAGTACAATCTTTACAAGGGCGTTGCTTTCATCTGTCATGCCCGGTGTGCTGAAAAGACATGGATTGATTACAGAAACCGTGTCTTTTTCTGTCACTTTAAGGCCGGTCTCCTCATGAAGCTCACGCATGGCAGTTTTTATAAGTGGCGCTGTATTATCATTATCCCCGGTGCAATCCTCCGGATCAATAAGTCCTGCAGGTACGCTGAGCAGGTACTGACCTGTCGGATATCGAAACTCGCGGTTCATTAACAGACATGGCTCATGACCTGATTTCTCATCATCACCTGACGGATTCCATATTACCACGCAGCTCACCGCATCCGGAAGCATTTTCTTGAACTCCTCTGTGGATTTGGCGGCCACAAGGTCGTTTTCATCTCTCCTTGTGGCATTATAATAATGCCTGTCCTCCCGGTACTGAAGGTCAAACACCTTTATAAATTTTGATTCAAATAAGCTTTTTATTTTCATAAATTTTTGTCTCTTTTCATTAAACCTTTAATGTGCTTAGATACTCCTTCTGCTGTGGCGTGATGCGATAGCTCTCACGCGCCTTTTGTATCGCCTTGTTGTGGCTCCAGCTATCCATAAGCCTTTCCTGCAGTATCGGCAGCACTGCATCATACTGCTTTGCAAGTGCCGTAGCGATATACCACGCCTTCATCATGTTTACATAATACTCCTCGGAACGGATTTTTGCCACATCTAAAGCATATTTTATATCAAAATCCTCATCGAGATATAGGCGCATCAAGGTGCCAATGCCATACCTGACGGTGTAGGGCTTATCCGAATCCAGCCACTTATATACATGCAAAAGAAGCTCATTTTTGTGCTTTTTGAACACAGCCGGCACACCACTGTCGCAGGTCGCCCAGTTGTCTATGTATGGCAGGAATGCTTCCAGATAAGCCAATGCCGTATCATAATCCTTCATCTGCATAATCAGAAACATATGCAGGTTATTTTCCTCATAGTAGTAATGTGGCAGAGTATTTAGAAACTTTTCCACATTGTCACAGTCATTTTCCTTTATCGTATTACAGACCCGTTTTTCATTTTGAACCGACAAAAAGAGCCTGCTGCCACGAGCAAGCTCCTTTGCGTACTTTCTAAGCACCGGGACTCTTATTCCTATTATGCGTTCTTTTTCAATATTGGGCATAAGCCTCGCATGAAATTCCCTGTAATTTTTATCCTGTAGCGCAAACAGATTCTCTAATTCTGCCAACAAATCTTTCCCTCCGTAATAACAGGATATCTGATAAGTAGCTTCTCATCAAGATTCTCCCTGTTCATGTCTACCGCTGTGATCTGGCTATTGTCATATGTGGTGTAATAGTAGATTCCCTTGTCGCAGTTGCAGCATGAGGTGTAGAGCGTAATCTCATATTTGCCCTCTGTCACCTCGCACAGACCTCTCTGCTGGTCTACAGAGCCTAATATGTGGAAGAACTGGCTCACACTTGCATTCTCACTGTCATCCGATTTGGAGTTTTGCTTTGTGAATGCCACACGTACAAAACGTGACTGCGATGATAAATCTCCCGGCAGTCCCATGCCTCCCATTCCGCGGCTGTATGCACTAAGCTCCACTCCCGGTGCAAATGTATTTTCAGGCTGCTTTGTGGATAAGCCTCTGTAATTATTGAGTGCAGCCATCTGATATGGGAATGGCGGATTGTTTGTGAGCACACCTACCGGATTGTCGTAAACATGCATACCGTCTGCCATCGACTCCACCACAATGCACTCATTTTTGTCGGCTATAATCCAGTGAAGCTGTGCAACCGGAAGCTGACTGCTAAATGGTGTATCTACCAGCAAAATACGATTTAATTTTTCCTTTGCATCCGCTACCGTAGCGCATAGTGACAGTATCCACGGTATAAACTCAAACTGTGCCACCTTTGTCTTTGCAATGCCGCATGTGCCATTCTCGCATGAGCTGTTTTCGTCTGCTGCCGCATACGCTGCATTTCCCACGAAATTCAGTCCTGCCATACCGAGTCCCTTTTCATTTATAGCATCATAGTAAAGAGGATAGTCACCTGCCACATGTGCCATTCCAATGATTGCATAATGGTTTTCAAGCTTTCCCGAATGCCTGAAATCAAACACATAGTTTCGTGGTGTTACCGCAATCTCATCTCCATATGAAAATTCGTAGTCGAGTGTTCTTCCAAAATAGAAATCCTTTGTTTTATAAGTTGCTGCTGTACACATAATTATGACCTCCTTGTTATGCTGCCATACTTAATCAGTATCTCTTAAATTGTAGAGTACTATACATCATATTTGCAATTATTTCAAGCAACACACCCCTAAAGTATTTGAACAAAAAGCAACAGCCGGTCTGATATCCGGCTGCTGCCTTAATAAGTGCTGTGCTATTCCTGTATTATGCCTGTTTATTGTCCTGCTCATTATCAAGTGCGATAAGCTTTGCAATGATTTCCTCGCATATCTGTGTAACATTCTTGCCATCTGTAGCAACTGTTACATCTGCCACTGCCTCATAGCGCTCCTTTCGCTTTTCCATAAGGCCACTGATATACTCAACATTCATGTTGCCGTTTAGTATCGGGCGCTCGTCACTATCCTTTACTCGCTCGTAGATAGTCTCAGGTTTTGCTGTAAGAAGAACTACACGGCCGTTTTTCTTCATATGATCTGCGTTTTCCTCTCTCATAACAACACCACCACCGCAGGAAACAATGGTCTGCTTTCTCTTCTGAAGCTCTATAAGTGTGTTGCTCTCTAAGTTTCTGAAATATGCCTCACCGAACTCATCAAATATTTCTGAAATTGACATGCCACGATTCTCAACAATCATCTGATCCATCTCGACACGGTCCATCTCGAGCTTATCCTTTAATTCTCCTGCTACAGTGCTTTTTCCCGCACCCATGAAACCGATCAGGAATATATTGTAATCGAAAAGGCTCTTTGCCTGGATACGACGGCTGTTCTTCATGATATACTTGAAAATATCAAGTATCTCTTCCTCAAATTCATTGTCGCCAAGCTTTTCCGCAAGTGCATCTGTCTGCTTTTTCTCCTGCTCCGGCTGTAAGATTGGGATTCCTGTTGCCTTCTTATATGATATAATCTCCTGAATGTGTGACATTCTGACCGCAAGCTGCTTAATTATTATATCGTCACATTCCCCAATCTTTGCGCGGATTTCCTCGATTTTGTCCATGGTGTGTCTCCTTACTTATGTGTGGTTTTCATATTGGATTTAGGTATTTAAGCGAAATATCGTCAAATTATAATCATTATAACTTCATGTTATAGTATTTCGCATTTTTGATAACCACAAATTTCTTAGTCATAGTATAACAAGACTTTACCAATTTATCAAGCAAAATATTTTAATGCTTTAAAGTGTTATTGTGTCAGATATGCATCCACAATATCAGACGACACATTTTTCTCAATCGATTCATATATCGGCTGACACTCCTTGCGAATCTGCTCATGCACTTCATCGCTTAAGGTGATGATTTGTGTGCCATTGTCCTCGATAGTCTTTATCTTTGAGGCAATCCGCTCGTCAGACTGCTCTCTGGCGTACTGTTTCGCTGTCTCGGCTGCCTCACGGATAATCTGCTGCTGCTCATCTGTCAGTCCTTTCATGAACTCCTCGCTTACTATAAGCGATATCAGATGTGGCAGATGATTTGTCTCCACTACATAATCCTGCTGCTCGTAGAGCTTATTGGATACGATTACCTCATATGGATTTTCCTGCGCATCTATGGTGCCCTGCTGTAAACCGATATACACCTCCGAGAAAGTCATAGGTGTCGGGCTTGCTCCGAGCGCCTTCCAGTATGCCATATGATAAGAGTTTTCCATGGTACGGATTTTCTGACCCTTAAAATCAGCAAGGCTTTCTATCTTTTTGTTTGTTGTCATGACACGGAAGCCCTGGTCTGCATATCCCAAAAGCTCGTAGCCGCCGTCATTGTAGACCTGCTGCATGAGCTTCATAAACTTTGGATTGTCCACATGCTCACGCACCTCATCAATGCTGTCAAAGAGTGCCGGCATATCAAATACTGCAGTATCCTTCATGAAAGTTACCTGCGGCGCAGTGTTCTGCACTACAAAAGGTATATCTCCATCCTTGCATGACTCGAGAAGCTCTCTGTCTCCGCCCAGTACACTGTTTGGATACACACTGATTTTCATTTTGCCATCGCTTAATCTGTCCACTTCATCGGCAAATTTCTCTGCATATATCTGTGTCACGGTGTCCTCAGGACTTGAGCTGCCGAGAGGCCATGCGTAACGCTGTACCCCGACATCCTTAGCTGCGTCCTGCGAGCCTTCACCAGCAGAGCCACCGCACGCGGCAAGTCCTGCTGTAAGCGAAAGTATCATCATGACGGCTGCTGCTCTTCGCCACAATCTATATTTGCTATACGATTTACGCGGTTTATTATATTTACCAGCTTTTTTACATAAAAACAAGCCAAATCTACTCATATTTTTCTCCAATTACAACTGTGTGCCTAAATGTCCTACAATCATCATTAAATCTGCTTATACCTGTTATTACATATTTCTGTACCGAATAGTTAATATTTCTCTATAATAAGCACAGACTGATTGCCGGAATAAATGTAAGCAGCAGAAGTGCCAGCAGGAAATATCCTATCATAGGCGCCGCCTTCTTTGCTATCCGCATAACCGGAACATCCGTCAGTGAGCTTGCCACAAACAGGTTTACTCCTATAGGCGGTGTGACAAATCCTATTGCAAGGTTTACGATCATGACCACACCAAAGTGGATCGGGTTCATTCCAATACTCTCCACGATAGGAAGCAGGATTGGGCTTAAAATAAGGATAGCCGGTGTGGTATCCATGACCATTCCAACAATGAGCAGGAAAATGTTTATCACGATAAGAAGCACTATCTCATTTGTAAAATGTGCGAGTATCCATGCGCTGACTGTCTGTGGCACCTGCATGAGTGTGAGCACGCGTGAAAACGCAGTCGATGCGGCAAGTATAAACAATATAGGTGCGTATGTCTTCATCGCCTCCACCATGATGCCCCATATCTCTTTTACCTTTATGGATTTGTAAATAAAAAGACTTACAAAAAGCGCATAAAATACTGAAATCACCGCAGCCTCTGTAGGCGAAGCTATACCGGCGTAAATGCATCCAAGTACTATAACCGGGCTCAAAAGTGCCCATATACTGTCCTTCAATATGCTAAAAAGCCCCTTGCTTCTAAGCTCAGAAACCTTTGCATTTATCTTTTCCTTGTCCTCTCCATAGCGCTTGCAGTGATAATATGCATAAAACATAAGAAGCGCTCCTATCAAAAGTCCCGGAGTGATTCCTGCAAGAAAGAGATCACTGACCGACTCACCGGTTGCCATCGCATACATGATAAAAGGTATGCTTGGCGGTATGATGACTCCGAGTCCTCCCGCAACCGCAACAATTGCCGTTGAAAAATCCTTTTTGTAGCCCAGCTCCATAAGAAGCGGAATGGTCATACTTCCGACAGCCGCAACAGTTGCAGGCGCAGAGCCGGAAATCGCTCCATAGAACAAGCAGGTGATGATAACCGCACATGGGATTCCTGCGGTTCTTTTTCCTATAAAATACACAAAAACATCAAACAATTTTTGTGAGATTTTGCCGTGTGCCATGACGATTCCCGCAAGCACAAACATAGGCACCGCTAAAAGCGGGAAGCTGTCTATACCACCGAGCATAGAACGGATAACATAGCTGGCACTGGCTGTAAAAGATGAGTCAAACGCGCCCGGCAGCACTGCCACTATTCCAAGGGAAATAGATACCGGAATAGCAATGACCAGACATATCACAAATAATATAAAAACTACTGCTGCTGACATCTATTTCTCCTTTCTCTTTTCAGCTTTACTATGAATTGCTTCAATATCCTCCACAAGCTCTTTCTCGCGGTAAGTATCTTCGACAACGGCTTCCTCTATAACCGAGGCAATACTGCCCTCCTCAAGAGGCTTTTCATCTTTTTTCAGGACAATTTTCCACTCGCCAAACCATCTCTGCGCGATGCGGAAGGCTGTGATTATAAAGCATACAAACGGTGCAGCCTGCACATAGTACATAGGGATACCGCAGGCAGGACTTACCTGACCGCTTTCTATTGTATTTTTCAGATATATGAATGAATACGGTATCAGATATACGAAAAACACAAACTCAACTGTCAGATTTAATACCTTCCAGATTGATTTTCCTCTTCGTGGAAAAAGCTGTATAAACTGGTCTATCTTTATGGATATGCATTTACGTGTACAAAGGCTGACACTCAAAAATGCCGACCAGATAAACAGGTATCTTGTGATTTCCTCAGACCATGAAAGCGACATGCCAAGAATATATCTTGAAAACACCTGAATACCCATGATAAGAGTCATCGCAATCAGGAAAATGACCATTAAAAATTCTTCAAGATATTCATCCAGATAGTGCAGTATTTTCTTCATGAAATGTCCCCTTTCCGTGAATAATTATACGTATTATTTTTACTGAATTATTGCTGTTTTTCCACGTAAATATTCACAATTTTATATATTACTATTTGTTATCATCTTCAAAAATGGCGTCACAGCACATAGTTTACAGATGCCGAGGCGCCATTTTATTTTATCGCATGGTTTTATACAAGCTTTTCTTACATGCTCTTATGAAGTAATCCAAGTACCGTAGACAGATCCTCTACTCCCATCTGTCCGGGTGCAGATGCTTTCTTTGCGGCACCGAATGTCATTGAAGATCCGAATACCTCACCGCAGAGACGGCTTATAACACCTGTGCCTGCCATTGACATTGTGATGATTGGTCTGTCAGCGTAATCTGTAACCATTTCCTCTGTAGCAGAAAGAAGTGTGAGTACGTCTCGCTTATTCTGTGGCATAACTGCAATCTTAGGGATATCAGCTCCCATATCCTGCATCTTGCGAAGTCTGTAAACAATATCAGACTGTGCAGGAGTCTTGAAGAAATCATGGTTTGAAGCGATAACTCTTGCACCTGCAGCATGTACGCCGTCGATGATTTTCTTTACAATCTCATCGCCTGTAAAAATCTCTACATCTACAAAATCAACGTATCCTGTCTGTGCAGCCTTGATATTAAGCTTTGCATAAGCCTCAGGCTCGATAGCTTTCTCTCCGCCCTCTTTTGAAGTACGGAATGTCATAAGGATTGGAATATTTCCGAGAGCATCACGAAGCTCCTTTAATACTTCCTCAACCTTGTCAAACTCGAATACATTCTCGAACCAGTCAACACGCCACTCAACCATATCAACAGGGATAGAGTCAAATGTCTTTGCCTCTGCGATGATGTCGTCTTTTGTAACGCCTACGATAGGAACGATGATTTTAGGTGCGCCCGCACCGATTTCAATATCTCTAACCTTAATGGTGTTCATGATTTTTTCCTTTCTTACCTTGTATTAGACTGTATGATAATTATACTCCCCAGTATAATGTAACGTATTAATCCTCTTTAGACAGCTCTACCATCTTAGTATAGCGCAGGTTTACGAATAATCCAAGTACCACGCCGATTGCTGTGAGCACGATGTTCATTACCATGACCTGTGATGGCTGCATCTTTGATGCTGCTGTAAGGATTGTGTAGTTACAAAGTGATGAAGCGATCATTACAAGCGCTGTTACTGTTCCCTTGATCTTAGGGAAGAGCATGTTGCATACAGATGTTACGATCTGTAAAAGTCCGCCTGCTCCTGCCCATCCGATGATGAATGCACCTGCGATCATGAGTGGCTTTGTCTGTCCGACTAACACTACTACCATTGTTGCAAGGCAGATTACAGGGTAAACAAGGATAAATCTGACGTCCTTGATTTTTCTTGTTAAAAGTGCAGTTACGATAAGAGCTATCATGGTTCCTGCTGAGTAGTATGACTGCATAACTGACGGATCAGCCCAGCCTACGTTCTCTTTTGCAAAGTTCTGTGCACAGTTGAGCCATAACTGGAAGGTTCCTGTACATGTAAATCCAATGATAATCATTGCGATTGACTCAACAGAAAAATGTGTGTGCTTTAAGCTTGCGATAAGTCCTTCTTTCTTTCCCTCTGCCTTTGCATCGCTATCAGGAAGCGGGAAGATCATTACTAATACTAAAAGTACAATGTAGATGATTCCACATCCGAAGAACAGTGTGTTGTATGATGTAAGTCCTGCTGCTGTTGTAGCAACTGTCATACCAAGTACGAATGGTAAAAGCATCTGTGCGATAGCGATGAAAAATTTGATTCCCATTGTCGCAACACCCGGTGCTTTGTAGATGATTTCTGATACTGCAGGGTAAATTCCTGTATCAAGGAATGAGTTCGCAATACCGCCAATGATAGCACAGATATAAGCAATCTGGTATCCACCATGTGTTCCTGCATTGAATGCAAGGGCAAGTCCGATCAGGTAGATAGCATAAGAGCCGCTTCCGATTGCTGTTGAGATACGGCGTCCGAGCTTATCTGATAAAGGTCCTGCAAACGGAAGTGCGATAAGACGTCCAAGTCCCAGGGCTGCTGAAATAGCTGTAATAGCCATAACCTGCACTCCCCATGAAGCAGCGAGAGCCTCCTTGATGACTGCCTGTCCGAGGATAGAGCAGCCCACTCCGTGTATAAAGTAGTTTAAGTAAAGGATTAATGCGCTAGGTAAATATTTTTTATTCATCAGTGTTCTCCTTAATTTCTGTCAAAATAATTCAATGTAATTTAATTTCTGTGTCTGATTAATCATCATATCTGATGTTTAATACTTCCTTCATATGCTCGATCGGCATATCTTTCCCTGTCCAGAGTTTGAAGGCTGCTGCTCCCTGGAAAAGCATCATTCCAAGACCGTTCATTGTCTTGCAGCCCACCTCTTTTGCCATAGAACGCATCTTTGTCTCAAGTGGAGAGTAAGGTACGTCAATTACGATAAGCTCAGGACGGAAGAATGATTTGTCAGGTACTACAGACATTCCCTCGAGCGGCTTCATGCCAACACCTGTTCCGTTTACGAAGATGTAGGAATCAGCCATCTCTTCTCTAAGCTTCTCCTTGTCATCAAGGTCGTAAAGAGTAGCCTTGCAGTCTGTCTTCTCGTTGATCTTTCTAACGGTCTCTTCAGCGTTTGCCCAGAACTTGTCATGGATGTTGAAGATTGAGATTTCCTTGACACCGTCAAGTGCTGCCTGAATCTCGATAGCTGTAGCAGCTCCGCCTGCTCCTGCGATTGTCATCTTCTTTCCGATAACATCGATGTCGTTATCCTTGAGCGCCTGCATGAAGCCGATACCGTCTGTGATGTGTCCTGTAAGTACTCCGTTCTCGTTTACTATTGTATTTACAGCTCCGCACAGCTCTGCTGCAGGTGAAAGCTTGTCTAAGTACTGTCCTACAACTGTCTTGTTTGGCATTGATACATTAGAGCCTACAAGCTTTAATGCTCTGATTCCCTTAACCGCATCCTCAAGAGTGTTGTTGTCAACCTCAAATGCCAGATAAGCGTAGTCAAGTCCAAGATATGCAAATGCCTCATTGTGCATTGCCGGTGAGCTTGAATGTCTGATTGGGTAAGCCATAAGTCCGATGAGTTCTGTGTGTCCTGTGATTCTCTCTGCCATGATTAAATCTCCTTCATTTTTAAATGTGATAATATTGATTATTCGTATTTTACTTAGCTATGTTTTCAACGATGCCCACTTCGTTAAAAACTTAACAACCTTTGATAATGATATTATAACGCATTATTTTCGGTACTTCCAATGCTTATTTTGTTATTTTTTAATAGCATTACTGTACTAATCATGTTATAATATGCACAAATTTAGGCTATAACATTTGTAATTCATAGACTATATCTATTATTTTATGGAGATTTATACATGACACTCAATCAATTAAGTTATTTTTACCAGGCGGCAGTTCTGGAACACTTCAATCAGGCTGCCGAAAAAATGAATATCACAGAGCCAAGCCTCAGCCGTTCGATAGCTGCTTTAGAGGACGAACTTGGCGTCACTTTGTTTGAAAAGAGAGGCAGGAATGTAATACTGACCAAGGCCGGGGAGATTTTTTTAGAACACGTGTCTACTATTCTGGACGATGTAAAGAGAGCCGAGAACAAAATGCACCAGATTGCAACCGACGGCGGTCACATCGATATCGCCTACGTATCACCTCTTGCAAAGGTGTTTATCCCAACTATCGTGCGCTCTTTCCTCACCGAAAAGGAAAATAAAAATATCACATTCAATTTCTTTCAGGACATCACCTCTGTGAATATTGAGGGATTAAAAAAAGGCAGGTATGACATAATTTTCGGTTCATACTCGCCAGATGAAAATGGTATTGATTTTGTTCCTATTATAAGGCAGGAAATAGTTGCCATACTGCCTCCCGGCCACCCACTGACACTTAAGGATACCATGGAAGCCACTGATTTCGCAGACTATCCTGTGCTCGGCTACGCCAGACACTCAGGCCTTGGCAAGTACACCAGAAGTTTTTTCAAGAAGCATGATGTATCGCCCAACTTCATATGTGAGTCACCCGATGAGAACGGCATCGCCTCCCTCGTGGCGCAGGGCTTTGGCATTGCGCTTGTCGCAGATGTCGATGCAATTCACCGCGATGACATCTGCATACGCCACCTCGTATCGCATGAGTCATTCTCACACACTGTATACATGGGCTACATGACAGGCAAATACCAGCTTCCGGCTATCAAGCGCTTCATAGAGTTTGTGCGGGAAAGCTGCAGCTAGGCAGTTTCCTCGATCACAAATCTGATAAATGCCTTCGCAACCGGTGATAAATATCTCTGCTTAAGCGTTGCCAGATACACCGCTCTCTCATAAGGAGGATTGTATATATCAAGCGTCTTTACAGAAAGTGACCGAAGTATTGGAATATCAGGCATCACAGCTATTCCAAAGCCCTGCGCCACGAGACCAGCCATACTCGAATCCTCCTCCATCTCGAAGGCTACCTTCGGAAACTGTCCTATCTCCTCAAACATCTGATCAATGACCGGACGCAGACCGCTGCCCTTCTCAAAATAAATCTGCGGATACTCTATTGTATCGCGCAAATCCACACTGTCCTTTATGGAAAGCGGATGGTCCATGGGCACTGCAAGCACAAGCTTCTGATTCGCGATCTTCTTAAAATCTATATCCTGTTCCCCATCCTTATAAGAAGAGAAAACTATGTCATATTTGTCATCCTTTAGTCCATCTATAATCTCTCCGGTTGTTCCAACCGTAAAATGAAATTCTATATCATAATCCGGGTATGCATCGAGAAATTTACGCACCAGCTTTGGCGCGAACTCACTTCCCATCGTATATATATATGCCAGATGTATAATTCCATGCCTGCTGCCATTGACCTCCTGAATGCGCTGCACACCCTCATTAAGCACCTTTAATGATTCCTCAACATACGGCAGAAACATCTTCCCATATCTGGTCAGCACGACATTTCTTCCCTTTTTCTCAAACAAACGCGTGCCAAGCTCCTGCTCCAGCTGTGAGATTGCATGGCTTAAAGACGGCTGCGTAATCGACAGCATCTGTGCCGCCCTCGTATAATGTTCTTCCTGCGCCAGTACCTTGAAGTACTGCAATTGACTCAGATTCATAGTACACCCCCTATGTATTTAATATATTTATTCGCCGGAGGTCCGCTTGCCCTGCGCTGCACACCGGTGGTATATGCTCGATTTATGACGTGTCGTGTGGGAGTTATATGCCGCCTCAAGCAAAAGTGGCGCGGAAAATACTCGTTCAAGCAACACAGCCTTTAGTATACCAATAAAGTAAAAAGCGCGTTTGATTTTTCGCGCCTAATAAACTCTGTTTGAGGCGGCATTTACTCCCACTAGACTAAGGAATTATGAGAGCATATACCACCGGTGTGCAGCGCAGGGCAAGCGGACCTCCGGCGAATGCTCACAACAAAGTCTAGAAATAATATACACCATTTGATAGACAAAAACTATAGATTTCGTATAAAAGATGCATTGGACATTTATACATTTTTGCTGTACCTTGAATGTAACAAGAGTGCATTGCACTTTTTGATTGTTAAAAAAATCACATACTTTGTATATCACAGCCTTTGATCACAAATATTTACAATCAGTTTAATGAAACAAAACTATAATGTAATGAGAGCAATTTACACTACCGCGTGCCCACCCGGTTAGCAGATTAAGGAGAAAAAATACTATGAAAAACAAATATCCACATATTTTTGAGCCAATTACAGTACGCAGAATGACAGTAAAGAACCGTATCGTCATGACTCCAATGGGAACTAACTACGGTGAGCAGAACGGAGAAATGAGCTTTCTCCACATCAACTACTATGAGCAGAGAGCAAAGGGCGGCACAGGTCTCATCATCGTTGAGAATGCTAGCGTTGACTCTCCGCAGGGTTCAAACGGAACTACACAGCTTCGTATTGATTTGGACAACTACATCCCAAGACTTTTCAAGCTCTGCGAGAGTGTTCACAAGCATGGTGCATGTATCGCAATACAGTTAAATCACGCCGGTGCTTCTGCAATGAGCTCACGTATCGGAATGCAGCCTGTATCAGCATCAGACGTACCTTCAAAGGCAGGCGGAGAAATCCCAAGACCTCTCGAGAAGGATGAAATCATGCATATCGTAAAGAAATACGGTGAGGCAGCCAAGCGTGCCCAGATCTGCGGCTTCGACGCTGTTGAAATCCACGCAGGACACTCTTACCTTATCAGTCAGTTCCTTTCACCTATCACAAACAAGAGAACTGATGAGTTCGGCGGCTCTGCAGAGAACCGTGCAAGATTTGCAAAGCTGGTTATCGAGGAGGTTCGTAAGCAGGTTGGACCTTTCTTCCCTATCTTCGTCCGTATCAGTGCAGACGAGCTCATGGAGGGTGGAAACACACTTGAGGATACACTTGAGTACTTAAAGTATTTTGAGAAGGAAGTAGATGTATTCGACGTATCATGCGGTCTCAATGGCTCTATCCAGTACCAGATTGATGCAAACTACTTACCTGACGGCTGGCGTTCATTCATGGCAAAGGCTGTAAAAGAGAAATACAACAAGCCATGTATCACAGTAGGAAATATCCGTGACCCACAGGTAGCCGAGGATATCCTTGCAGGAGGCGATGCTGATTTCATCGGTATGGGCCGTGGACTTATCGCTGACCCTGAGTGGGTGAATAAGGTAGAGTTCGGAAATGTGTGCGATATCAGAAAATGTATCTCATGTAACATCGGATGCGCCGGACACAGAATCGGTCTCAACCAGCCAATCCGCTGTACAGTAAACCCTGCCGTAAACAGTGGTGAGAATTACATGAAGACAAAGGTAAATAAGCCTTGCAACGTGGTTGTAATCGGTGGTGGTACTGCCGGTCTTGAGGCAGCCTGCACAGCAGCAGAGGTTGGATGTACAACCTTCCTCATTGAGAAGAAGGCAGAGCTTGGCGGACTTGCATCAGTTATCTCCAAGATTCCTGACAAGAAGCGTCTTGCAGACTTCCCTAACTACATGATTCACCGTGCAAGCAAGCTTCACAACCTGTTTGTTTTCAAAAATACAGCAGCAACAGTTGATATGGTAAAGGCCTTAAACCCTGATATCATAGTAAACGCAACAGGCTCTGTACCTACTCTCCCACCTATCACAGGTCTTCACGATCTCGTTGACAAGGATGGCACAAATGTTGCAACAGTCCTTAAGATGATTGAGCGCATCAATGAGTATCCTGAGGATATGAAGGGACAGAAAATCGCCATCATCGGCGGTGGTGCCGTAGGTCTTGACGTGATGGAATTCTTCACAGAAAGAGGCGCAGAGGTAACAATGGTTGAGATGCTTCCAATGATTGGAAACGGACTTGACCCTGTCACAAAGTGTGACACAAACGCAAAAATGGCAAAATACGGTGTAAAACAGATGACCAACACTGCTCTGCAGGAGGTTAAGAATGACCGTTTCATCGTAAAGAATCCAGAGGGTGAGATTGAGGAAATCCCATTTGATTACGGATTCATCTGCCTTGGTATGAGAGCCAACACACCTGTTCTTTCAGAGATTGATGAGGCCTTCAGTAATACCAATGTTGAAATCGTAAATATCGGAGACAGCAAGCGTGCCCGCAGAATCATTGAGGGTACAGAGGAAGGTAGAAATATCTTAAACGTGCTTGCCCGTCACGATTATTTATAAATTCTCCTTTAAAATAATAAACCTATAAAAACTCCTAAAAAACAACAGCTCGCGGGAAACTGCGAGCTGTTGTTTTATCATATTCCTGTATAACAGGAAGCTATCTAATGATATTGTAATAAGAACTTAAATCTAGCTGAAGAACAGTTTCTTCACATCATCAACCGGCATATCCTGTCCTGTGTAAAGCTTGAATGCGGCGACGCCCTGCCATAAGAGCATTCCCTTTCCGCCTACGCATGTGCAGCCTGCCTCTTTTGCTTCGCGAAGAAGCTTTGTCTCCTCCGGATTGTAAACTGCATCTGCAACTACAAGCCCCGGTCTGAAAGCTGAAAGATCTTTTACCACGCTCTGATCATCCAGAGGCTTCATGCCAACGATTGTTGCATTTGCAAAGATATCGCTTGACTGGATTTCCTCTGTCATCTTGGCTGTATCATCAATATCGTATACATTTACAACACATTCGGGAACTGCTTTTTTGATCTTCTCTGCAGTCTGTAGTGTACGCTCAAAGAAAGCATCATTTTTGTTGAAAATAGTAATCTCACGAGCTCCGTCCAATGCGCACTGCACCTGGATAGCTGTAGCGGCTCCGCCGCCTCCGGCAACAGTGATTTTCTTTCCTTTGATGTCAATTCCGTGATCCTTTAAGTTGTGTACGAATCCCTCACCATCTGTGATGTGTCCTGTAAGCTTGCCGTTGTCATTTACTATAGTGTTTATGGCTCCGATAATCTGGGCAGCCGGTGAAAGCTCATCCATGTACTTTGCAGCCTCTACCTTATCAGGCATGGTCACATTACATCCACGCATGTTGAAGGTCTTCATTGCTTCAATAGCATCCTTAACCTTGTCTTCTTTTATATCAAATGCAACGTATGCATAGTCCAGACCAAGTTTTTCAAAACTGTAATTGTACATAGCCGGTGAACCCGAATGACCAACCGGTGATCCTATGAGTGCTAATAAACCTGTGTGACCTGAAATACGCTTTTCCATTGTAAATCCTCCTAAGTGTTTCGTTTTGTATTATGATAACTCTTTTATAAGACATGCGCAAGCACTTTTTTCATTTAAAGCGTTAAAGTTTATTTTGTTCTTTTCCTCATCTTTATATATTCACGAAATACCGGTCTGATCGGATCAGAAATATCCTCCGGAATATCATCCACATCGAAAAACTTAAGCTCCTCGACTTCCTCCTCCTGACGCTTTATGGTGCCGTGATATTTGCGGCAGATATATATAATCTCCACATTATATACTTCATCCCCATTCGGATAGATGTAGTGTGTTTCCTCGCCTGAATTGATATAAAACAGCTCCATCTCATCTGCAACAAGTCCCATTTCCTCAAAGAGTTCTCTTTTTGCAGCCTCCTCAACAGTCTCTCCAAGCTCTATAGAACCGCCTGCGTAGCCCCACTGGTGATTGTCTGTGCGCTTTTCGAGAAGCACCTGTCCGTTTTCATTTTCAATGATAATGCCCGCTGCCGCCTGCAGTAAAGGGGCATGTCCGACCACCTTTCTAAGATCCATTATATAATTGCTCATTTTGTATCCTTTCTTATTATCCCATCAAGCAAAAAATCCGCTGTACTATAATACCTATAGTATAGCGGATTTCAAATTTGTTTTCCATATATAAAGCACATGAAATTCATCAGCTCACAGCCCTGTATTCCTCAAGCGCTTCCTTTGCCCTTGGCGTAAGCCTGCGTGGAACCGAAATCTCAACAGTCACATACTGGTCTCCCTTTACTGAAGGATTCTTCATGCTCGAAATACCCTTGCCCTTGAGACGTATCTTGCTGCCGCACTGTGTACCTGCCTTGATGCTGCACTCCACATCTCCATAAAGAGTATGCACCCTCGCCTTACCACCGAGAGCCGCTGTCGTAAACGGAACACGGATTGTACTGTATACATTCTGTCCCTTACGCTCAAACTCACTGCTCGGTGTCACATTTACCTTGAGAAGCACATCTCCGGCTGCACCACCGTTTCTGCCCGGATTGCCCTGTCCTTTAAGTCTGACTGTCTTGCCAGACTCAATTCCTGCCGGAATATGGATGGACAGATTGGAAACCTTGCCTGTGGTCGGATCCTGTAACGAAATAGATTTCTCGCATCCGAAAACAGCCTCGTCAAATGAAATCGTAAGGTCAGCCATAACATCAGAACCCTTGCGGCTCGATGAACGTCCCCGCGCTGAACCACCTGTGAAGTTGTTCCAATCTGCACTGTTTCCACCGAAGCCCCCTGCACCACCTGTGCTGTACGAGCCACGACTTCCGGAGCTGCTACCATGTGAAAACATATCTCCGAACATTGAGAAAATATCATCCATATCCCCGGAGCCGTTCTCAAAATGAAATTCCTGATGTGTAAATGGTCCGCCATTTGAGCTGTATGAGCCACTGAAAGAGCCATTGCCGCCGAAGCCGCCAAAGCCACCGAAGCCACCCTGGGCAGCCTGTCTTGCAGCCTCCTCGGAAAAGCCCTCCTGCAGACCAGCAAAGCCAAACTCATCATAGAGCTTACGCTTTTTCTCATCACTTAATACATTATATGCCTCCGTGACATCCTTGAACATCTCCTCAGCGTGCGGATTGCCTGCATTTGTATCAGGATGATACTTCTTTGCCAGCTTACGATAAGCCTTCTTTATTGCCTCTTTATCTGCACTCTTGTTCACTCCGAGAGTCTCATAATAATCTCTCTTTGCTGCCATTATACTCACCTGCCTTTCTATTTACCTGTAACAATTTATCATCATAATTAAACAATATACATTACACCATATAGTATAAGCGGACTGCACAGGCAGCCCGCTTATCATTTGCAATATCTGATTATCCCTCGATGGAGATACATTTCTTTTCCTCAACCTGTGGTTTAGGCTGCTTCTTTGGAATATCCAGGCGAAGGATTCCATGCTTGAAGGATGCCTTTATGTCATCCTGCTCAATCTCGTCACCCACATAGAAGGTTCTCTGACAGCTTCCTGAGTAGCGCTCTCTGCAGATATACTTCTTGCCCTCTTCCTCTTTCTGATCTTTCTCTAAGCCTTTCTCTGCTGTAATGGTCAGATAACCATTCTCTAAAGAAGCCTTAATCTCATCCTTTTTGAATCCCGGAAGATCCATCTCAAGCTCATAGCCTTTATCGCTTTCCTTGATATCGGTGAGCATCATTCTCTTTCCGTTGTGTCCGTATAATTTCTTCTGTGCCTTCTGTACGTCCCTGTCATCAAACCAAGGATCATTGAACCATGGATCACTGAAAAATGTATCAAATAAGTTGTTGTTTGTAGTTGTTAATAACATAGGTCATACCTCCTTATATACCTGTAACTTTCCTTTTGGAAATTTGCTTTCTTTTGTTTACAAGTATGTTATAGCACCATTATTAGCACTCGTCAATAGCGAGTGCTAATAAAAATTATAAACTTTTTATTAACCAGCACAGCACAACCTTATCTTCTGCGGATAATACTGCAGCACCATATACAGCTTCATCTTATCAATCCTGTTCCAGTCAGTCTTTGAGACCTGACTTTCATCCATTATATACGGTATCACAAAGGACGCCTCCTCACCGGCATTAAGATTTATTTCCAAAGATTCCAACGTAGGATTTAATGCAAAAAACAGCTCCATGTCATACTGATCACCATTGGTTCCCATTTCAAATGCAAGGCTTGTAAGGTCAAGTGATGTTGTATCGTCCTTTACTTTGGTAACTGACAAGGTTATAAGCCCCACACGCACACTGTCGAAAGGATATTCTGAACCATCATCCATCTGATGATATACATAATCCGGACATTTTTCTTTTAGGAGACTGCCATCGCCCCACTCCCATCCGGTCTGCTTTATCTCATAATTTCCAAGCTTTATAGTGTCATTGTCTGTATATGTGATGACCTTTGGGGATGGATAGCAATGATTCAGATAAACAATCCTTGCCAAAACAGCAATCATCACAATTCCTATGAGCATTCCCGAAAAAAGCCTTACTTGTTTTGATTTTCTTTGCTTCATAATAAATTCTCCTCGTCACTTCAATTTAAACCTTCCGCTGTCCACCAGATAGATTACATCTGATAGATTTTCAAGCTCATCCTTATCGTGAGAGCTAAGCAGTATAAGACTTCCTTTATCACGCATATCCCTTATGATTTCTGACAGTTTTTCCTGCCCCTCCTTGTCCAGGGCGTTAAAAGGTTCATCCAGCAAAAGAAGCTTTGGTTCCTCCATAATGGCACAGGCAATACCCAGTCTCTGCTTCATTCCAAGAGAATATTTTCTATACTTTCTCTTATCGTGTGGGTTCAGTCCAACCGTTTCAAGTGCCCTGCTTATATCAACTTCACCTTTATTTATTGATGCAAGCATTTTTAGATTGTCATAGCCTGTATAACTATCTATAAAGGCAGGATTCTCAATAAGCATTCCTATCCTTTCCGGAAAAGCCATATTTTTTCCAAGCACCTTGCCGTCGATACTGATGGTACCGCTTGTAGGATACATAAGTCCGCTTACCGCTCTCATCAGCATTGTCTTGCCGGAGCCGTTTACGCCCTTAAATCCATATATATTACCACTTTCCAGTGTCATGCATACATCATCGAGTACCAGAGCATCCTTTATCTTTTTAGAAACATGTTCTATCTCTATCTTCATAAAATACCTCACAAAATATTCTTTCTGTTAAAATACACACTTCCGGACACAATAGAAACCACCATCACAATAATGCAGCTTATTATTCCGGCAGCCGCATCCATTCCGCCCGCACAGAGCCTGTTGTTTCTGATGATCATAAGATAATTGCCCATAAGAAACGGACTCACCCAGTAAACAGACACCACAAGATAAACTATTGAAACAATATATCCAGCGATCGCACCGGCAAAAATACTGATAGTAAGCTGCACCACCGCAATTGTACAGGCGCATAACATTGGCAGTATCAGCCATACAATCACTTCATTTCCGGTCGAAAACCGCTACATATCTATTCCCATTTCCATGAGCATATCATCAGGCTTTGTGCTCCACTTCCCGATTGCACATGTCACAGCCGCAAGAACAAGTATCATTGCAGCATAATACATAATCACATTTATGAGCGTCCATATGTACTTACTCCATAACCACTTAAACCTGCTGCCAGACAATATCAGTGTCTTTTTGCCTGCACCATACAGATCTGACAATGGATAAAATCCTACCATAAAAAATAAAAACGCATAAAACAAAAACCACGACACCGGAATGGTAAATACGCTGTCATCTGTCTTTATGTATGGCGGCATACCCTGAAGTATATTTGTAAAGTATGCCAAAAATCCAAGCTCCGGTGAATTTACACTAAAATCACTGACGGTGATAAATGAAAAAAATACAAATATGAATACTCCGACTATCCATTTTATCTTGTTTTCCCTAAATCCTTTTCTGATATCATATAAGATCAGATTTGCAAAAATTCTCCTATTCATAAGCAACAAGCTCTTTCTTTACCGCATGTATGTAAAATATAATATTTACCACTATAAGGATAATAAACGCACAGATCACAACCCGGATATCATTTCTAAACGGTGCACTTGGTCTAAGAAACATTACCGGTGATAAACTCACCCTGTTTACAAAATGAACCATGCAGAACACAAATATGTATATGATAAACGGTGTCAGCAGGATCCAGAACCGGCTTCTTACAAAATTAACAGCCCACAACACCGCACAGTTTAAAAGTCCCCAGAAGCAGCCATCAATCAGCACAAAAATCAGATTGTATACAAGTGGATGTGTATAAAATACCCCTGACATGATATCCATTGCCGCTACCGGGAATGTGCCTGTTCCTACCTGTGGTATTACCATCGGAAATACCATTGCAGTAAGCATAAAGTCAAACACCAGTGGTATCATTCCAATAAGCGCACCGCTTACAAATGCAGCTCCATATTTTGCTCTTATATAATCGCTCTTCTTTCCTCTTGATATGATCTGGGCAGCATACCCTGATTTAACATCAAAATAAAAGCTTCTGCCATACGGTATGGCACACAAAGCAGGCATTATCAGATAAAGCAGCAACGGCTGCACACTTGCATTATCCGCACCTATCCATTTCTCATATGCAGACAATGGATACGTGTCGTAGTAAACATACATCCTCCATATCCACACATTTTCCATAAAATGCCATACACATATTGCAAACGCAACACACAATGTGGCAGCAAATAATCTATTTCTAAAAGCACGTTTTATTTCGAGTTTAAATATTCTATTCATAACTACAGCTCCAGTTTAAAATATTTTTGTACCTTATCATTGGTTTTTGAATCTATACCCTCTATACAATAATAAATATACTTAGAGTCTTCTGACATCCATTCATCCTGAATAATATATCCAACCTCTGATGTAACACTTTCTCCTGCACCAAGTACATAATGATATCTCTCGTTTTCTTTGCCTTCTGTCCAATAGTTGTCTATATAAATCCCACCGGGATCACCAACCTGTAATCTCTCCAGATCATCATTTATGATATAAAAAGCTCCTGCATTTCTTGATATCTCAACCTGCTCATCTGTATTATTTGTATATGTCATAGTGACAAAAATGTAACTATAGCCATTGCTCAGGTTATAATTTTCATCTATATTTCCTTCATAGCTATCTTTCAAAGACTCTGCAACCGTATCCTTATTTCTGTTTCCAAACTCCGTTGTATGCTCGTACTTTTCAATTTTATAAGTAATTCCATTTATCTCAATTGTATCATCAACTGACACGATATCGTCTTTGTTAACATACTCCGCATCCTGCACATACGTAGCCGGAGCCTGGTCTACTACACCGGTGTCACCTTCTGTCTTTGAAGCCTCATCCTTTACAATACCGGATTTTCCCTCTAGCTTGGCATTTGATTGTGAGCAGGCTGAAAGCCCCGCTGCCATCATAATCACTGCCATTATTGCTGTAATTTTCTTTTTCTTCATAGTTTTTGTCATTCCTTTCGCTTCGCTCAAGGCACAAACAAGTTATGAAAAATGTTGTGCCCCTCCACTCTTTGATTTATAATTCTTTCAAGGAATAGCAATACACTACAGAGCACGGAAGGAGAAGTGGCGAATTTATTTCGACCCCGTATAGTTATATGTGCCGTCATCCTTACAAGCACAAACAAGTGGGACATTGAGCCCGGACTCTTATCATTGGTAATAAACCATGTTTATTCAGTCGCAGGATGACAGTCAATGTTGCTATTCCCTTTTTATTAAG
>OHBJ01000118.1_pt1 | contig 39774 bp, 33 predicted proteins | sample 1577241 | NCBI WGS metagenome assembly OHBJ01 (sample SAMEA3541594, study PRJEB24748) | human gut metagenome | biome: human gut; feature: human-associated habitat; material: faeces | place: China | collected 2012 | reverse complement strand
GCGAAAACCAATATCCGCTCGCGCCGATATTGAGGAAATCGACCTGCTCGACCCGACTTCGCCCTGGCGAGATCTGCAAGACATACTCGCCAAGAAGTCGAAGTGCCGGAAATTTGCGATTGTATCGCGCATCCCGACCGTGGATAGCACTTATTATCCCATTCCTTATTATGGTGCCCTGTTTCGGGGCAAGTGGTACAACATCAAGCAACTTATCGGCATCGCTAAGGAAGCGAAGCTGAAAAACTCCGCTCCAATAAAGTACCACATCGGTATTAGTTATAATACTATATATATCTGAGATACAATATATAAAGTAAACGCTTTAATTTTCATCCACTCATATATCCCCATATAAGGCAATTTTTAATATGTGGATGAAAATTATATGGATGTCAAAGCGTCATCCGTGTGCAAAGATAGGAAACCGGAATAATTTACGCAAACATTTATGAGTTAGTATTTCGGTTTGTGCGCTCTATGATTTCATCATCCCAAGTATTGTGATAGCACCCGCAGTTGACGAAGCTATCTCTTGGATTATTATTTTTAACTGTGGCGATTATCGCTATAGTTGAATCTATCGTGTCATCCAACTGTGGGTATTATACCCATAGTTGAACGCGCAATTGCCGCAAGCATTCTATCTTTTATGCGTAAAAGCGAAAAGATTCTTCATAGGTAAGAGCCGTCCTGCGGAGTACGACACTTTCAAGAAACGGAGGGGAGAGGGAGGGGTCAGACTAAGCGGATCACTTGTTTCTTTGCTTTGTAAAGCGCTAAAGCGATAAGCGCTTTCCCATTGAGCAGCCTGTGAACAGGACGGCTCCGTGGTCGAAGTAGAGATTGCCTATTCGTGGCACTCCCGATGCGGCGGTAAATGTCCCGGTGGGCGCAGTTGCCCTGCGGGAGTCGGTCGTTGTGTAACTCTTTCAGCGGAACGGCATCTTGTTCCGACCGCACTTGCCGCGCTCCGTATTCCTTGATTTTTTTCGTGGGCGAAGTCATCCTCTCCGCTCTCGCTTCTGTTTGGGGGGCGAAGTCCGTAATATCGGGTCGGCATCGTCTGCGCTGCCTTGCAGTTGACGGTGTCGTAATTTACAAAGCTGCGCTACCCACAGGCACACCGCCGCCGTACTTGCCATATCAGTAAGCACCGCAGCAGATACTCGTCGGGTTCGCCGACGGTCTCTTGTGGAAGGCATCTTGGTTCGGGTGAAGTCAAATCGCGTGGCATGCCGCTCTCCGTGAGTCAAGCCCTCCTGCTTTCCGTTCTCATCTGCGTTTCCATTCCGGGCTACCACGTCAGGCCCATTGTACAGTTTTACGACGCAAAGTTATTACCTCCGAGCGGAACGTCAAGGTCGGGCAGTTCCTGTTTGACTGAAAAAGTTCTTGACGCTTCGCTACGTTGCAGCTAAACTTTTTAAGCTCAAAACCTTGCCTCATAGGTCCGTCCGGAGGCACTTTGGGGGCAGTGTAAAACTTAAAACAATGAACCTTATGTTTAACCCCTCAATTTCAACTACAATGAGACTACAATTCGGAGAACTCAACATCACTCCAAGAGTCGTTGAACGACTCGATGACCTGGACTTCACAGTCGAAGAACTCGAATATGCCATAGCAGACCACAAGAGCCCCTGCGACGGCGAACCCTCCGTCTACTGCGGTACTTACGGCAAGTACAACGACGGCTCGCTCTGCGGCCTGTGGGTAGACATCAGCAGCTTCGACGACTACGACGACTTCATTCGCTTCTGCAAGGCGATTCACGCCGACGAGGAAGACCCGGAGCTGATGTTCCAGGACTTCGAGGGATTCCCCGCCAGTGGTACAGCGAGAGCGGTATGGACGAGGAAGACTTCGACCACATCAAGGAATACTGCGACTTGTGCGACAAGTACGATCAGGATGCCGTGGACGACTACATGGAGTTTCACGACGAACTCTACTACTTCGAGGAAGCCTACTGCGGTCACTGGGACAGCGAAGAAGACTTCGCCCGCCACATCGTCGAGGAGTGCTACGACCTTGACAGGATCATGGGCAATCTCTCAAACTACTTCGACTACGAAGCCTTCGGACGCGACCTGTTCATGTACGACTACTCGATGGGCGCAAACAACAACGTGTTCCGCGTGGTCTGACCTCTTTCCTCTCTCCTCCCTCAAAGGCTCACTCTCACGGCAGGGCGACTCTTTTCTTCGAAAGTTTTCCTGTATATCGTTATTTTGAACATTCATTTGAGGCAACATCGAATATGTCTGCAAAAAATAATGTGCTATTAGTTATGGCGTTTCCAAAAATATTCACTAAATTTGCGTCAAATTCATTTTTGACCCACATGGAAAACGATCTGAATCGAATTAAAATAGTTTTAGCTGAGAAGAAGCGAACAAATAAATGGCTTGCTGAACAGCTTGGCAAAGATCCTGCAACCGTGTCTAAATGGTGTACAAACACGGCTCAGCCGGGTTTGGAAACTTTGCGCGAGATAGCGAATTTATTAGAAGTAGATATCCGATATCTGATTCATCCGACTATGATTGCTTCCGAACCGGAAGTAATGTATGTGAAAGTGAAACAGTGATTATCCCAAGCTTATAGACTATGTCAGTTAAAACGACAAAATACAATTCATCAACTAACATCTTGGGAGGAATTCCAAATTATTCTCTGATGATTGACTATATCAATCATTGTGGAGACGGGGCTTCAGCCGACTTGTCAGCCTTTCAGTTTCGCACCAAGAGTGCCACGAACAGGTTTATAAAGGCTGTCGAGGACTGCTTTCTGAATTTTAAGTCTGACGAGCACAAGTCCTTGTTTCTTTCTGCTTTGGCCTCAAACGACTTCTCTTTTGAAGAGAAGCTAGTCGTTTTATATTGGCAGATAGTATGCTGCAATAACTTATTTCGTGAAATCACTGACAATGTGTTCCTTCGTGCACTTTACTCCGGACGCAGCTCCATTGCAAAAGCAGATGTTGAGGCATACTTGAAATACATAAAAGCTAAGGAACCGGAAGAATTGAATTGGAGCGACTCTACGATTGCCAATTCAGCCTCAAAGTATCTTACGATGCTTAAGAAATTTGGCTTCGCCGCCGGGACTCTCCAAAAAGAGATTAAAGCGCCTCATTTATCTTCGGCGTTGTTTGTCTATCTCGTCAAGTTGGCGCTTACCGTATACCCTGATGAAAGGACTCTCGCCAATCCTCTTTTCCGTTTCTCTTTCCTCGACAATCAATCAATTATCACCCGTCTGAAAACCATTGAATATATTCCACTATGGAATATTACTCAAATTGGCAGCGACATAACGATCACCTTAAAATAGCATGAGCGCATCATTTGACATAGACCACAACCGCCTCTTCGGTTTGCTTCAGGATTCCCTGAATGAGGACAGTGTGCAACTGAGATATGACGCCAACGGCGGCAACAGCATTCTCTTTGTATATCCCAATGACGAGGACGCCCAATATATTCAAGAGGCGAAGCGTCGTTTCCACGACAGCGCCATATTCGTTGATGTGGCAGAGACACTTACAGAATATCAGGAAATGATTGGGCTGGAAACCTTCAAGGAACTTGAAGAAGAACTCGGCACCGAAGTGTATTACCGCAAAGGTGCTACTGATACTTTCTATGAATACTTGGTGCAGCGCATAGCCCAAGCTACGACACAAGGAAAACCGGTCTTCCTTGTGGGTACTTCTGCGCTTGCCAACAAGGGATTTTCCAACATCAATATAATGGAACATGAGGCAGTAAAGAAGGCCAAGCAACCTCTCGTTTATTTCTACCCGTCCAATATAGAGGGTGATAAGATTTATTTTCTCGGCGACAAAAACCATGTCGCTTCCAAATATCGTTGCCGTGTAATTCAATAATACCATGACAATTAAAGATATACTTAAGATAAACCTCGACGAGGAGATAAACACCGTCGTCGATCTCGATAACAACCCGACCGATGCCGCGCTGAAAGAGGGTCTGGACAGTTTTGTGCTCACTCAATCACTTGGCAAGCACCTTCAGGATTTCCTTGAAGAATACAACGGAGGTACGATGCAATCCGGTGTATGGCTTAGCGGCTTCTATGGCTCCGGCAAATCATATTTTGCGCAGATAATCGGTTTACTTCTGCAAAACAAGACAATTTTCGGAACTCCGATGCGCGACCGCTTTGGAGTGAAGATAGACGGCCTGCCAAACGAAAATCTATTGAAACATGAAATCGGGAGTCTTGACCGCATCAATAACATCGTGGTGTCGTTCGATGCATCGAAGCACAACAATGTCAATGGCCTTCCGTACATGATTTTCGGGAGTTTCCTCCGTAACCTCGGCATGACCGACTCGTGGCATGGTATTATAGAATTCGATATTTTTATCGAAGGTAAGCGCGAGCAATTCCTTGATGCCGTAAAGCAAAACACCGGCAAGGATTGGTCGGAAATCATCAAGTCCAACACCGAAATGGTCCGAGCCTTCAAACCGGCCTTACTTTCAATGGGCTATACCGAAGAGGAATTCAGCGAACTGAAATCGATGGCTATGACCGTCAAAAATGAATATGACGCAGCCCGGCTCAAACAAGACCTTTCGCGATTCCTTGACCTCAACCCGGATACACGGATTGTATTTTTCATCGACGAAGTGAGCGAGGCCATTACGCAGAAGAAGATTCGTCTGGATGACCTTGAAGGCGTGGCCGAAGCTCTTGCAGCTCTTGGTCGCAAGGTCTGGACTATAGCTATTGCCCAGCAGCGTCTCGACGATGTCATCAAAGCAGAAAACATAGCGCTCAACTCGCTTACAAAGGTCCGCGACCGTTTCCGCACAAAGATAGCAATCGAGGCCGACGAGGTCGACACCATCATCCGTCACCGCCTTCTTGCAAAAACTGATGAGAGCCGCACTGTTCTCGGCGACTACTTTGCATCGGCAAATGGTGCCATTGCCGACGTCACCAATATTGGCGTTCCGAGTTTACGAAAAACGACCGATGTGGAAACATATATCGCATACTATCCTTTCTATATGCACCAGTTCAAGCTGCTGCAATACTTCCTCTTCGGCTCAAGCGAGTTGACTCAGACCCGTGTCGGCAATCGAGGTATGATTATCTCCGCCTTCGATGTGCTGAAAAAGGAAGTGAAGGATGTAACCTCAGAACATTACCATGTCAACGCAACCCAGCTTTGCAACCAAGCGGACGACCGCGTGGAGGAATCGCTAAGTCTGCGTTACCGACAGGCAGAAGATACCCTACATGGAGCCGGACTCGACCTCATTCAGGGAAAGAAGCTCTTGCAGACCATCCACTTCCTTGTAAAGAGCGAAGTGACACATACCACCATCGACAATATCACAAAATCATATATCAATCATCCCGAAGATTTCCACGAAACCCGTCAGCAGATTAAGAAGGCTCTCGATATTCTTCAGCGGCAGCAAATTGTCATCGTCACCGGCGAGCAATATCGTATCACCAACGAAGCCGAGCAACGCATTCTTGACGATATGCGGCGCTTCGACGTGCAGACTTGGGAAAAGGCTCAGGATATAAACAATATCCTTAAAAACCGCGATTTCATCAAGGGTGCCGGTATGCTCTCGCTCCCCGGCATGAATGTTCGCTTCAAGGTCGCTACTGCCGACGGCGAAGTGTTCCAGAACGGAAATGAGAATAACCTTTCAGTGGTGGTTTGCGATTTGCTCAGTTGCCCGGGTAAGGATGACGAAACATTAGTAAACCAAGTCCGTCGGGACACTGCCGACAGCAAGGGTGTGCTCACGCTTATTCCCACCGTTCAATACCGCGACCAGATTTCGGAACTTATCACCGATTTGCGCCGGTTGAAATATATTGAGGAGAAAACCAATCTCTCCGATGAAGAAAAACTCATTGTCCACCGCCTATGCTCGGAGCGCGACACCAAGGTCGCCCGACTTCATGAACTTGTAGAAGCGTCATATCTCAGCGGCGTGGCTGTTTATTGCTATAACAAGCTGATACTGACTCCGGAAACGTTTAAGACCGTCGTTGTCCGGCAGCAGGAGAAGATGTTTGAAAATATCTTCACCAAACGTCTCAGCGCCGAACTCTCTGACTCTCTCGCCTCCGGTGTCTTTACTCGTCAGGCCGGGCAACTCCACAACTATTTCGGAACTTCGACCGACTTCAAGTTCTTCGACACCGCCGGAACTTTCATCGGCAACAATCTTCTGGTCGTTTCTGAGATTTTAGGAGCTGCCTCCGCGTTTACTTCGGGCAAAGACCTTGAAAACAAGCTTACCTGCGCACCCACCGGCTTCTCTCTTGGCACTATCATGACCACATTGGCTGCTCTTTTCCGAGGCGACAAGGTCATCGTCAAGTTTGCCGGTGAGGAATACACATCCTGCCGTCAGCCGGGTGCCACTGACGCTTTCAAGAATGCCCGCAACTTCGTTCGCGCTTCTTTTAAAGCCATATCTCAGGGATTGTCTTACAACGAAAAGCGTGAGATTGTCGACATTCTGAAAGAAGAATGCAACTATAAGAAGCATACTCGTCAGGATATAAGTTATCAACTCAACGACTTCGAGATTGTCGATGCAATCCGCTCGCTTTCGAAAGCGCTCATTCAGAGAGTAAACAACGAAATAGAAGCCACCGATTACGAACCAATGTTTCCGATGGCGAAGGCCGCAAAACAGGTGCTCCAGCAGTATCAGGCAACTGTTACCGAAGCTAACTATCTCCGCACGGCCAAGTCTTTCCTCATGGAGACGAACACCGACGAGTTTATCAAGGCTGTAGAACGCATCACGGGCGATCTCCGCTTCATCAGCGAAAAGATGCGCGAGGTGCGCCGGATGGAGAACTATCTCGAAGAGGTTAAGGACCAATTTGAGAAAACCCGCGGCAACTATGATGCCGTCAAGGAGAAAATTGAAGACTTCAATATGCGGTGTGATGCCGATGTGGTGCATCACTACGCCGATTTGAAGAAGGATGTTCAGGATGTCCGCGACATCTATAATCAATCTTTCAAAACAATAGCTCAGAAAGTCAGTGCCTTTTACACTTCCCTTCTTGAAAAACTCGAAGGTCTCAAGTCCAAGCTCTCGCAGTATCCCCGCCAATGGAATGCTTCGGTATGGTTTGAGATGGAGCGGCTGATTGTTCGTTTCTCACAGTATACCAACATTTCGACCACCTTCGACCCCTATAGCGTGAAATCGCTTCGCTCTCGCCTCGACCTGCGCGACGTTGTCAACGCCTCGGAGAATGTCCCGACCATCGAGAACAAGATATACGTTCTTGATGCCCAAGTTCACGATACGGACCCGAATCCGCCTTTACCACCCGAACCACAGCCTAAACCCGGAGACGAAGGAACGCCAACTCCGCCGACACCTCCGACGCCTCCGCAGCCTAAGACCCATAAACTGAAATCTCAGCTTCCGCAGGGCGATGTTCCTGTAGCTGTCTATAAACAGTGGCTCACTCGCCAGTTGGCCCTTTTGAGCAGCTTTAATGAACAGGATAAAATTAATCTTACCGATTAAAAGCATGAAGTTAATAGATCACGTTCTAAATATACGGCAGTTGATAGCCCGGGCGTTTTCCAACCGCTTTGAGCGGCTGGGGCTTGGTGTTGAGGCAGAGAGCGATATGCCTCTCACCGAGGACGATAAGGCTTTGCGCCGGCGGCTTAAGGCAATTATCGACTACCATGCCAAGAGCAAGGAGACTTATGCCGAAGCCCGCAAAACGGCAGTGAATGAGTGCACCTTCACTCTGTTCAACCGCCTTGCCGCAATAAAGGTTATGGAAGACAAGGAGTTCTTCCCGGAGATTATCCAAAGGCGTGCGGAGCACGGAGGCCGTTCATATCAGCATAATTCATGGCTGGAACAGCATCCCGAAGGACGCTCGATGGAGCGCGAAGGGCTGTTGCCATTCTTTGAAGATAGTTTCGCAGAAATAGCCGAGAATTTTCAATTCCCGATTTTCGATTCTCAGTATCCTTACGCACTGATGCCTCGTGCCGACGAGCTCAACGAGATTATCAACGCCTTTAATGCTGTCAGTGCCGACCCCGACTGCGGTGCCGACATCTGGCGCGGCGACGACATACTCGGCTGGCTCTACGAGAACTTCAATGCCGTGGAGAAAGCGCAACTCAAAGAGAGCGGAGAGAAGACCGAATACGACAAGGTCTCGCTCCAGTCGCAGGTATATACTCCGCAATGGGTGGTGAAGTTCCTCGTCGACAATACCGTCGGCAAGATGTATCTTGAAATGCACCCCGAAAGCAACTTCGACCGCCAAATTGATGAGAATACCGATGAATTGAAATACCGCATTGCCAATCGCCCCACAGAGAAGACCCGCAACGAGAAACCGCTTGAAAAATGGCGCATCATCGACCCGGCCTGCGGTAGCGGTAACTTCCTGATATACACCATGACGTTGCTCTACGACCTCTATATGGACCAGACCGAAAACTATGGCGCCGACTATTCGCGCCGCGACATACCGGCCATGATTGTCGAGAACAACCTCTATGGCGTGGACCTCGATGAGCGAGCCGTGCAGATTTCGCAGATAGCCCTTCGCATAAAGGCACGTGAACTTGGAGGACGCCGTGGCAAGCATCCGAAGCATACCAATGTGGTGGCCTCAAACTTCTATCTCCCTTCTTATGACGAGATACGCTTTGCCGAGGACTGGACCGACTGGGACGACAAAAAGAAAGAAGTTGTTGCAAAGGTATGGGACGACCTTGCCGAGGCTCGTAAATTTGGCTCGCTCGTTCGTGTCGAGCAACCAATTCGCGAACTTGCCGAGGCTCAATCCATAGCCAACGAAGGCCTTTTTGCCGGAGAGGATGAAACTTCGCTGTTCAACTTCCGCCGCAATGCCGTCGATGCCATCCGCGAGCATTTCCAGCGCTTCGTGCAGACCGATGCCTATTCATCCACCAAGATCAATGATGCTCTGACCTTCCTCAACATCCTCTCCCAGCCATTCGATGTGGCTGTCGCCAATCCACCATACACCGACAGCGGCGACTTTGGCCCGGAGCTGAAAACCTTTATTGACGACAACTACAAAAAGCCGTATAAATTCAACACCAATCTTTATGCCGCTTTTATCCGCCGCTGCTGGGAATTGACCTCCGATGCCGGCAAAGTCGGCATGATACATCCTCATACATTTATGTTCATCAAGACATTTGAGGATGTACGTAAATTCCTTATTGAAAAGACGTCAATCAACGTCATGGTCGATTTCGGCCTTGACCGAGTCAATCTTTTTGGTCCGGGCGTGCTCCTTGATGCTACGTTCTACACCTTTGACAAAGGGCTGAATAACGTAGAAGGCATCTACTTCGACATCACCAATGGCTTACAGGAGAAGTTCAAAAAGAGTACTCTTGCTGTAGCGTATGCTGATGCTTGCGAAGGACGAGAAAACGCGCGCGTATATCGTCTGCCGCAGGATAAGCTCCGCCAAATCAAATCCTGGCCCTTCATCTACTGGATCTCCGACGACTTCCGCAAAAAATTCTCTTCAAAAAGTGCAGAAGATTATTTAAGTATAGTACGTGGACTTACGACAGGGTCTAATGAGAGATTTTTGCGATATTGGTGGGAAGTATACGACTTTCAGATTGGAGAAGACTATCTTGACAAGACAGATAAGTGGTTCCTTTTTGCCAAAGGTGGTCCTTTCAACAAGTGGTATGGTAATAACTGGACGGTAGTTAATTGGGCCAATGATGGTTATGAAGTAAAACATTTTGTAGATGAAAAAGGGAAAGTTCGTTCTCGTCCACAAAATCTTGGCTATTACTTCAAAGAAGGATTTTCCTATTCTGCTGCAGGTTCTAAGGGCACAACGTTCCGTTATCTTCCCGATGGAGGCACTTTTGATGCCGGTGGTTTTGGAAATGAATATACCAATATCGACTATATGCTTGGTTTTTTAAATTCCAACCTTAATAGTTATGTTGGCAACTGCTTAAATCCTACTGTCATTATCAATCAAGGTGATCTTGGACGTGTACCGTTTATTATCCCAGATGAGCAAAGGGAGAACCTTATCTCATCTTTGGTTAAACAGAATGTTGCTATCAAGAAGCATCTCTGTGAGTTCTCGCTGATTGAGCCGCTGTTCAAGCACTCCCCGATACAGCCGGGGGCTATGAGCCCGAGCGAGTGTATTGCAAGCTATTATCTCTATGAGAACGGTTTGCTGACGCAGGTGCTTCTGAACGAGGCTATCATCAACCGCGAGGTGTTCGACATCTACGAGTTGACGGAGCGCGACCGCAAGATGGTGCTCGACAAGGAAGGGGTGCCGGTTGGAGACCTGCCGGTCAGTGCCATAGCACGTGACCGATACTTGGAGTTCCTGCAACTCCACAAGAATGAATTCCCGGCATCGAATGAACTAATAGAGTATATTCACTCGCTCGAAATCAGCGACAATCAGCCACCTCTTGAGTTCGACCGACTGTATCAGAAGAACTACGACTGGGAGGAGTTCTGCATTCAGAATCACGTCAATCCCATCGAGGCATGGTATCAGTTCTCGGTAGCACAAGTGCTTCCGGCACAGCGTACGCAAGAGCTGGCTTTTGAGCTTGTTACCGACATTATACGCACGCTCCTGGAGAAAGACGATGACGGCGTGATGCCGATGGTCGACCGCACCGGCGAAGGTATGGTATCGGAGCGCATACAGGCCGAGATGATTGAGCATGGTTACACCGGAGCGCAGTATGCACAGGTGTGCCAGCTGCTCGGGATGCCTATCGAGAAGTATCTGCGCACCCGCTTCTTCGAACAACTGAGCAACCGCCTCAATCTATTCATGTATCTGCCCAAGACGCCCTTTATCTGGCATCTCACCTCCGGCCCGCTTCATGCCATGGAGTTGCTTGTGAGCATCTATAAATGGGACCGCAACACGCTGAGCCGCGTGAAGAGCGTCTATTGCGCCAACCGCGAGGCCTCGCTGACCGACCGCCTCGCCACCCTGGCGCAGAGTGCCGAGCCCTCCGCACAGGGCGAAGCCGCCGACATCCGCGCCCAGCTGCGCGAACTCGCGGCATTCACCGACAAACTCGACGCCCTCCTTGCCTCGGGCTACGACCCTAAACTCGACGACGGCGTAGGCAAAAACATAGCCCCGCTCCAGCAGGCGGGTATTCTCAGCTACTCCGTCCTCAAAGAGAACGGCGGCCGCAAATCTCAGCTTAACAAATTCCTCAACGCCGATTGGTAAAAACTACATCATCGACTTATGACATCTTCAACAGAGCAAACCGCTTTTCACAATTTCCTCAGCAAACTCCTTGAACAGAAGGAAACAGTCGATTTGGAATTCAAACATACTAAAGGCGGATTCCCTCCAACTTTTTGGGAATCATATTCTTCCTTTGCAAATACCGAAGGAGGATCTATCGTATTCGGTGTTAAAGAGAAGGACGGAAGATTCTATCCTGACGGACTAACAGCCGAACAAATAAAAAAATATAAAGACGACATCTGGAATCAAATAAACAGCAAACAGAAAGTAAATCGTAAGATTATCTCCGATAAAGATGTATCTGAAGTAGAATACAATGGCGCTTGGTTCCTATTATTCAACATTCCTCGTGCCAGCAGGGATCAACGTCCAATTTATATTGGAGCTAATCCTTACGATGGCACTTATCGTCGTAATAATACAGGTGACTATCATTGCAGTCCATGGGAAGTTCAGCAAATGCTCGCAGAGCAACGTCATGACCTTGCAATGGATGATGAAATTTACAGTCATTATACCATTGATGATCTTGACCAGGAATCCCTTAGAGCATACCGTCAGATGTTTATTAACAAGCGTCCGACTCATCCCTGGGTTGACTTTGATGATAAAAAATTCCTTACTCATCTGGGCGCATACGCCGAGGATAGAGAAAAAGGAATTGAAGGAATCACTTTGGCCGGACTATTAATGTTCGGGAAGAATGAGATATTGTCGCGACTTCTTCCTAATTTCATGGTCGATTATCGTGAATATGACAGCCGCAATCCTAAAAACAGATGGATAAACCGAATATATAACGATGGGACCTGGGAGGCAAATTTATTCCAAGCCTATCGCCGAATACTTCCTAAACTTCAGAGTTTTTTGCCCATTCCTTTCAAACTAAAGGGCAATGACAGAGAAGACGAACCACCATCGCATGTGGCTATGCGTGAGGCATTTGTAAACTTTTGCATTCATGCTCAATTTCAGACAGGAACTACGACTCTGGTAGTTAATAAATATCCCAATGAAATAGTACTGTCTAATCCTGGAACTTTACTCATATCTAAAGACCAGTTTTATGCCGGTGGAACCACGGTTTGCCGAAACCCGTCCTTACAGCGAATGTTTATGATGATCGGAGGTGCTGAAAAAGCCGGTAGCGGAGCCGATAAAATTATAGAAGGCTGGCGTGAGGCAAACTTCAGAACTCCTGTAATCTATGAGCAGTCTCAGCCTAATAGAGTTGAACTGATTATGCCGTTAGAGTCTACAATGCCACCGGAAGTAAAGGTAAAAATGGAAGAACTCTTCGGTGAGGCAGTGACATCGTTGGGTCGAGACGAGAATATCGTACTGGCTCTTACTATCTCTATGGGACATGTATCTAATGAAGTGCTACGTCATAGTCTTGATCTGCATCCCACAGATATAACCAAGGTACTTCGAGGTCTATGTGACCGAGGCATGCTTTTGTCTTCCGGTTTCGGCAGAGGCACAACTTATGAAATAGCCAAAGACTTCGTTAGAAACTGTCAACCTAAAGTTAAAGAAAAAACGGGGTTCACACCTCAGGAACCTCTTGGAGGCCTTTTTGCTTTTTCTAATGATTCAGAAGTTGTTACTACAGCAAATATAGAAACAAGTGCAGAAGCAAATGCAAAAGCAAGTGCAGAAGCAAATGCAAAAGCAAGTGCGGGTACTCCCCGTGACAAAGAGTTGATTATTCGTGAACTTACAAAGTACTGCAAGGTATGGCGCAAATCCTCTGAAATGGCTCGATATGTAGGGAAGTCCCCTAATTATATATCAGGTCGAATAGTGCCTGAAATGCTAAGACGAGATCTCATTGAGCGTGAATATCCAGACAATCCCAAGGACTCGCGCCAACGCTATAGAGTAAAACGTAAAACTAATTGACCGATTATGACCGATTATAAATGCATTTCATTTAGAATCAGTCGTATGGTAAAGATACGCCATACTTTTCATTGACCGATAAAAGGTCAACAAATAAATGTAATATGAATATACGATAGAGTCTACCGACATCGATTGTTAAACATTGATTATGGAAGGTATAGAAAGAGGCGTTTTTGTAAAATTGTTCAACCGTGGTGGTTATGTTCTGGATTTTTCCACTACGGAGTTCGATATGTTTACACTTGAACATGTAGGTGTCGCCTTATGTGAAAAGTATCATATGTCGAAAGGTCGTTCATTGAATGCATATATTCAAGAAGCATCCGAAGAACAGGCAGACAAACTCTTATTCGAACTGCTAAAGTATTATGAATTGTCATATCCTAACTTTGAACGGGAGACAGTCCCAGATGAGAACGGTAAAGTGCAGTACGATTGCGGTGTGGACTATAGTGTAATATACAAGAAATGTAAAGCGATTCAGAGTAAATACTCAAATCCACTAACCACTTACAAAGACGTACTCGCCAAGAATATAACTGATGCATTTTCAACAGAATATATTGATTGGCAGGCACAGGTAATGTTATCCATGCAATCGACTAATCCTACCGAGGCTATAGGTAAGGCTAAGGAAATAGTGGAGAGTTGCTGTAAGGGCATATTCGAACTTCATTCACTACAGGTTGACAAGAATTGGGATCTGCCTAAACTGACGAAAGAAACCATGAAGCTATTGTCGGTGCACGCTGATCAGATGCCCAATACTCCAGATGCCCAAAACATTATCAAACCTATACTCGGGAGCCTGTTAAGCATCGCCAATAATATAGCGGAGCTAAGGAATAAGTATGGTAGTGGTCATGGTAAATCTCCGAATTATAAAGGTTTGGAGGAACGCCATGCAAGGCTTGCCGTTGGGAGTGCATTAACCCTTGTGAATTTCTTATGGGATTCGCATCTTCGCAAAACAGCTAAAAATCAATAGATATGTTTAGAGAATGGCTAATACAAGATATTGAACGCGCGGCTATCAAAAGTAACCGTGTGGTCATCTCAGACCCCCAAAGGCTCCTCGCAGGGTTCTCATCTTTCTCCGGCTACGACCTTATAACGCTTAATTCCAACGCCGAGGAAATGGAGGCTCGCTTAGCCGCACAGACCGTTCATGCCGGAAAGAAAATGATTTTCTTATGCTTCTTTCCGAAGCATGACATCAGGCAACTGCTCGAATTTGCCGGAGTCGGCGCATACGTGGACTTCGACAACCCTGACTCATATATCCGCAGGAAAATCTTCGAAAATCTCGGCATAAACACCGGAATGGCTGAGGCAAAACTTCTTCTCAGCGCCAAGCTGAGCGCAGGGAAAGATCTGCGCTGGTGGAAAGGAATAGTAAATGAGACCATCGAACCGCTCGAACTCTACGAATTGCTACCGCAACTCATCGAGAATCCGACACAGTTCATGAAAATGACCGACGAGGATGTCTATGCCGTCGTCCGCGACGAGATTTTCAAACATATGGGCAAGAACACTATGCCTTTGGATGCTCCGGCACTCCTTCGGGAACTGTCAGCAACCATCTTTGCCGGTCTTGCCTATAACAATATATCGGAATCGTTGCTGCGGCTCTACTACTGGTGGTGCAATTCCAGTAACCTTCAGGAAGCAATGAAGGCACAGTTGTCAGCATGGAATTTACCGGCAAATGTCCGTCTTCAAACGGCACATCCCGACCATCCTTTCGTTGCTCTCGATAAGAAAGTAATTGAGGAGATTGGCAGGTGTCTGCGGAACGGTATATCTTACATTGACCTTGCCGATGCTCTCAGAAAAAGAATAAAATCGCGCCATGCTGAAACTTTCAAGCCGTCATGGCTCGAAGACCTCCTCATACTGCTCGACTTCGACTCGTCGAGCATGTATCGCTATGACTCTCTGGCTAAAGTCACAGAATATTACCGCACAAAGTTCGCGAAACTCGATGCCGCTATGCGTCATCTCTATAATCAATGGCTGTCTGAACCGCAGTTGCTCCGGCCACTACAGGAATTATATGAGTCGCACTTGAAATCCCTTCTATCGGTATGGTTCTCCTGCGCTCCGCAGTCGTATCAGCCAACCCAGCTCGGCATCGTTGCTCAGGCATTAACTGAAGGGAATAAAGTAGCGGTAATGGTATGCGACGGTCTACGCCTGGAAATCGCTGAAGCCATCGCCGCTAAACTTAAAAACACCGCAGAGATAAGCCACGCGGTAAGGTATGCAAAGTTGCCGTCAGTGACGGAAAACGGCATGAGTGCATTGTTCGGCATTGATGAGGTAGTCACCACAACGGCTCCTCGTTTCGCCAAACTACAGGAAACATTCCCGGATATAGATATAAGATGGTTCGACCGATTCGGCTCCGATGTATCAGCGCAGAAACTCGTGGTGCTCTATGGCGACATCGACAACGTCGGCGAGCATAAGGGTCTCGCCGGACTGAAAGATGTCAACAACTATGAAGCTGAACTTGCAGATACGATACGCCGACTTCACGGCATTGGCTATCAGAAAGTGTTCCTGACATCCGACCATGGATTCGTAATCACCGGCATCCTCGACGAAGCAAACAAAATTATCGCTCCGACAGGCGTGGATGTGAAAGAGAGGTTCTTCATTACAGATGAATTCATCAACGACTCCGGCTTCATACGCAGAGAGGACAACTTCCCGGGTAGCAGCTATCAATACTACGCAAAAAGCGATAAGCCATTCAAGACCCGAGGTGCCTACGGCTATGCTCACGGAGGATTTACGCCGCAGGAATGTCTTATACCGATGTATTGCTTCAACTCCCTTCGAGGAGCATCGTCGTTGAAGGTGGAGATTGAGAATAAAGTCGAACTGTCTGCTGTCACCGGACAGTATTTCTCCGTGAAATTGTCGGGTAACGATAATTCCAAGGGTAAGCGCCTTCGCGTGCATCTGTATGTCGACGGCTTCTCGGTCAACGCAAACATCGTCAAAATATCCGATACAGGCGACGCAACTACAGAATTTGAGGTTGAATCCGGCAATATGTCAATCATAGTGCAGGATATCGACTCGGGAGCACAACTTGATAGTGCGCCGGTTATTAAATCTCACAGTCGTGACATCGACGACTTATTTTAATCTGAAATCCCATTCATCATGATAGATTTAGACCATAAACTTCTCGAACTTTTCCAAGGTTTCGTAGTCCGCAAGGATATTGTCCGTTCCGTAAAGGGAACGGCTAACGTGCCTGTCTTTGTTCTTGAATATCTGCTGGCGAACCAGTGCAGCACGGATGATCCTGTGAAGATAAAAGAGGGAGTGGCAAACGTGCAGCGTGTGCTTCGCGACCATTACGTAAATCCCGATGAAGCAAATCTCTTGCAGGCAAAGATACGCGAGAACGGTCGATACAAGATTATTGACAAAATCTCCGTCCGCCTTGACGCTACGAAAGATAAATACTGGGCGGAGTTAGGGAATCTCAATGTGCGGGATGCAAATATCGACGATGACATAGTGGCATCGCATGAAAAGTTGATGACCGGCGGTGTATGGGCTATCATTGACGTTGATTATGACCCCTCGCAGGTAATAGGCTCTAAAATATATCCATTTGTGGTAAGCAAAATCCGTCCCATTCAGCTGTCGAATTTCGATGATTCAACGCTTCGCAACCGGCGCTGTGAATTTGACAATAAGGAATGGCTCAACGTGCTTCTCCGCAGCGGCGGTTACGAACCGGAGAGCAACGGTATGACCGACCGCATAAGGATGCTGCTTCTCTCACGATTTATCCCGTTGGTTGAAGCCAACTTCAATATGGCGGAACTTGGGCCGCGCAGTTCCGGTAAATCGTTTGTGTTCAAGGAACTTTCACCATACTCTATGCTCGTATCCGGTGGTCAGGGCACAGCTGCTTCTTTATTCGTAAACAATTCCAACGGCCAAATCGGAGCCGTAGGAAAATGGGATGCCGTATGCTTTGACGAATCTACCGACGAGCTATTCAAAGATAAGGAAGTTGTCCCATTGATGAAGGACTACATGGAGTCAGGTTCATTCTCCCGCGCAGGGAAATCGGGAGAAAAATCGGCCAATGCCTCCATCATCCTGAACGGCAACATAAATCAGCCGGTGGAGACCGTCCTTCAGACGAGCCATCTGTTCAGTCCATTCTCATACAAAATCAATGAAGATACAGCCTTCCTCGACCGTATAGGCTTCTTTTTGCCCGGCTGGGAGATGATTAAATTCGCCCCGGATAATTTCACTAATCATTTTGGCTTCTCGTCTGACTTCTTCAGCGAATTGACCCATCATCTGCGTAAAGACAGCTATGTCAACGCAATGGACGAATATTTCTCATTTGGCGCCCAGTTGCGTCAGCGCGACACGAAGCCTATTCGCAAGACTGTTTCCGGTCTGATCAAGCTTATGCATCCGGACGGGAAATACACAAAGGAAGATGTGCGCAAATATCTTGAATTTGCCATTGAGATGCGTCGTCGTGTCAAAGAGCAGCTTAAGCGCATCGGAGGTATGGAATTCTTCGACACCAATTTCTCCTATATCGACAACGAAACGCAGGAAGAGGTCTTTGTCGCAGTTCCTGAAGAAAGAGGCCATAACCTTATCGAAGACACACCGCTGCCTCCGGGCAACTGCTACACGGCAACGAGCGACGGGGATAAGGTAACGCTCGTCAAAGTAGAGGTTGTTACAGTTCCCGGCAACGGAAAACTGGATATCCGCGGAGCCAACTCCATGGACGTGAAGGAAGATATAAAGAACACCTACAACTATATGCGTGCAAACGAGCGCACATTGCTGTCAACACATAAAACGCTCTCGAACCTCGATGTCACCATACAGGTGACACCGGTTCTCGGTTCTACCGTGCACCGTGGTATCGGAGCCGCTGTCTTCACAGCCATCATCTCGGCAGTATTCGGCCGGAATCTTAAAGCCGCTCTCGGTGTTCTCGGCAACATCTCAATCGGCGGAGCCATTGAACGTGCCACCAACTTTTCTGACCGCGTCACTCTCCTTTCGGAAAATGGTGCCAAAACCGTCCTTGTGCCCATGGACAATCTCCCGGAACTCGCCACCTTGCCCTCGTCTATCCTCGGCAAGACCGACGTTCCCTTCTACTCCAACGCTCAGATGCTCGTCCAAAAAATCGTATAAATAACAATAATAAATTATACCTATGTCTAGAATTGTCAATCTAAGAATCAAGAATTTTAGATGTTTCCAAAACTTTGAGGCAAGCTTTGGAAATGAGCACTTTATTGTGCTTATTGGTAGAGGCGATTCTGGCAAGTCCGCCATTCTAAAGGCTATAGACGCGCTGTTAAGCCCTCAGTGGAATTATTCTTTCACCGATTGGGATTTCTATAATGGCGATGTTTCTACCCCTATTATTATAGAGGGTGATATTACAGAACTCCCAGATGAGCTTCTAACCTTAGATGGATGCGCTTTCAATTATAAACTTCTCACAAAAAACGGTGAGATATTAACTGATTTACCCGAAGAAGATGATGATGATCAGCCTCTCATTACCCTAAGATTAGTAGTAGATGAAACACTTGAACCTAAGTGGTATATCTTAAGTGGACGAGAGGGCGTTCCTGATATTGAAATAAGAAGCAAGGAAAGAGAATTGTTCAAATCATTTATGGTATCAGACTCCAGTGATATCCATTTTTCATATCACCGACAGTCTCCATTGTCTGCGTTAGCAAACAATAGCCCTGAAGAGAAAGAGCAAATAAATCACAAGATGATTTCCGTTGTTCGTAGTGCTTTTAAATCCGGAAAGGAAGGCACAAATTTTGAGGAGTTCAATCTTTCGGCAGAAAAAGTTTTGAAACACGCAAAAGAATTAGGTATTGGTGGGGAAATATATGATGCTCAACTTGATTACAAAGAGAATGCTTATACACTGAGGAATGTTGGGCTCCATAAAGATAACCTCCCTTGTAGATTATTAGGGAATGGATCAAAACGACTCATTTCTATGGCTATTCAGCTTGAACTCACAAAGCAAGGAGGAATTGTGTTGGTTGATGAAATCGAACAAGGGCTAGAGCCGGACAGAATAGTCAACATTATAAAGTTGTTTAAGAATAACAACTGCGGTCAGATGATTTTAACGACTCATTCGTCACATGTTATATGCGAATGTTCGCATCATCAACTGCGTCGAGTAAGCCAAGATCATTCGAAATTATGGGATTTTGGGGACTCATTTATATCCGTATTACGTTCTCTTCCAGAGATATTCTTTGCAAAAAAAGTCCTACTTACAGAGGGCAAAACAGAGGTTGGACTTCTGCGAGCAATTGATTCAATCTTGGTGGAAAATGGTGACGGATTTTCACAATATGGAATTGCATTGGGAAACTGCAAAGGAGGAGACCTCTTTTACCAAAATGCTCAATTACTTAAAGAACAAAACGTTGATGTCTGTATAGTTTGCGACAATGATGTAAGAACATTGGGGGAAAAATATCAAGAAGCAATTCTGAAAGGTATAACAGTCATTCGATGGGGAAGTGGAAATAGTCTGGAAGAGCAAGTATTTCAAGATGTTGATCATAACACATTCATAGAATTAATAAAACTTGCATATGAAATTAATCCTGGAAGAAATCTTCTTAAAGAAATTTCTCTAACCGACACAGACATAGACACTCTAACCGATGATTTGGAAATAAGAAAGAAAATAGGAGAGGCTGCTAAATCCAAGAATTGGTTCAAGGATATCTCCCGAGCAGAAGCCCTTTCTAATTGTATTTTCAAATCATATTTGACAGGCAAGACAAAAAACGGCAAATTACTATATCAGAAATTAGATGAGCTATTGTCATGGGTAAAGAGATAATGAGATTCCTGAACAGTAGACGAAGCCTACTTATTGCACCTGCTGGATATGGGAAAACAACTCTTCTTGTAGAATGCATATCACATCTATTGCCCTTAATCAGCAAACCAATCCTTGTACTCACTCATACTCATGCCGGCGTTGCATCTATAAAAAAGAAATGTTCTGCTATCAAATCTGGTCGATTTCTTGAGATAACAACTATTTCTGGATTCGCTCAGAGAATAGTCACTACCTATTGCGGGCATCTTCCAGAATCACAAAGGGATGGAAAACCGGATTTCCCGAAGATTAACCTTGTAGCACGCAAAATATTACATATCCCTCTTGTAAAGAGGATTATAGGCAACTCCTATAGTCATGTTTTTGTGGATGAATACCAAGATTGTAGTTGGGATCAACATGTGATTATATCTCGTGCCAGTACACAACTGCCACTACATATCTTAGGAGATCCTCTTCAAGCCATTTTTGGTTTCAATGATGAACGGATGGTCGATTTTCAAAAAGATTTTGAAAAATATGACATATTCAAATTTCTGGATATTCCATGGAGGTGGTATCAGGAAGGAAATAATAGATACTTAGGAAATACCCTATCTGATATAAGAACGTGTCTTTGGAATCAAGAAGAGATAAGTCTCAATGCACCTCCAATTATGTTCTACAGGGCCGACTCAACAGAAGATGATTTCTGGAATAGGTTCAGTAAATTTATAACAAGACTCAGAAGCAATAACTTATTGGTGATTTTTCCAAATGGGTTTGAATATCAAATCAATACTCGTGCACAAAAGAGAACACAATTCGATTTCACAAGAGAGTTTTCTTTAATTGAAGCAATTGATGACAAAGATTTCTATAACTGTGCGCGTAGAATAGATCGATATGTACTGAATCCAGATAAACCCGTTGACATTGAAATGTTAATTGACATTCTCAATAAAATATCCTTTAACAAAGGGGATATTCAGGAGTGGTTTAACGATCATGGAGTAAAGAATAAGAAGAGCTCAGCGGATAAGCAAAAAGCTCAGGCATTGAAAGAGATTTTTACGAATCTGATTAATGACAAGAACAACAAGAGGTTAGTGGATCTATTAACCTTCTTAAGATATACTCTCAAATTCTACCCGAAAAGGCCAGAACTATTATCTTCAATATTGAAAGTATTGAGAATGAAGAGTACCGATTCCATTTATAATAGGATGAATCTATATCGAAACCAAGTTCGCACAATCGGGAGGAAGTTGGGAAAGAAATGTATCGGGACTACATTATTGACCAAAGGATTGGAATACGAAGATGTTATTGTCATCGATGCACATAAGATAGAAAAGAGAGAGGATATGTATGTTGCTCTGACGAGAGCATCAAAACGGCTAATTGTCTTCTCATCTTCCGAAACATGGGATCCAATAACACAAGCAATTAAAAACTAATGACAACTTCGCTGATACTCTACATAGAACGGGAGGTGCTTCCGAGGTATGAGCGGTTTGATGCCGCCCATCGGGAGGATCATGCGCAGATGGTTATCAAGCAGAGTCTTGAGATTGCCAGGCATTATCCGGTGATTCAAGAGATGGTTTATGCGATTGCAGCGTTCCATGACCTCGGACTGGAGGTTGACCGGAAAACTCATCATCTAGAATCCGGACGAATTGTCCGTGAGACAGAGAGACTCCGAGAGTGGTTTTCGCCGGAGGAAATCGAGACGATGGCGCAGGCTGTAGAAGACCATCGAGCATCGTCTAACCACGAACCGCGAAGCATCTACGGCAAGATAGTGGCGGAAGCCGACCGCTTCATAGTGCCGGAGAGGATTATCGAGCGGACAGTCCAATATGGTCTCGCCCATTATCCCGAACTTGACAAGGAAGGCCACTGGCAGCGCACCCTTGACCATCTACATGAGAAATATGCCGAAGGTGGCTACCTGAAGCTGTGGTTTCCGGAGTCTCCTAACGTGCAACGCCTTGAAGACCTCCGCAGGATTATAAAGGATGAAGCTCGATTGAGAGCGATTTTTGAGAAATTCTACAACGAACTCACTGAAAGATGAAAGCATATACATACATCGAGAAAGGGCGGTTTGAGTTGATTGACAAGTCCAAACCGGTATTGAAAGACCCGCAGGATGCCATCGTGCGCGTTACACTCGGTAGCATCTGCACGAGTGACCTTCATATAAAGCATGGCAGTGTACCTCAGGCTGTTCCCGGAATAACCGTCGGCCACGAGATGGTCGGCGTTGTGGAAGAGGTAGGCCCCGATGTTCGTAATGTCAAGATTGGCGACCGTGTAACCGTGAACGTTGAGACGTTTTGCGGCGAATGCTTTTTCTGCAAGCGCGGATATGTAAACAACTGCGCGTCGCCTCACGGTGGATGGGCACTTGGTTGCCGCATAGACGGTGGTCAGACTGAATATGTGCGCGTACCGCTTGCCAATCAGGAATTAACACGCATTCCCGACTCGGTTAACGACGAGCAAGCACTCTTTGTCGGCGACATACTCGCCACCGGTTTCTGGGCCGCGCGTATCTCGGAAATCACCTCCGATGACACCGTTCTGATAATAGGTGCCGGTCCTACCGGACTTTGTACGCTCACTTGTGTACTGCTGAAAAATCCAAAACACATTGTCGTGTGCGAAATCGACCCGCAGCGTCGTGAGTTTGTCCGTCAACATTATCCCAACGCCATAACCGTTGAGCCGAGTGAATGTCGAGATATCGTAGATAGTCTTACCGACAATCGCGGTGCCGACCGCGTGATTGAGGTTGCCGGTGGCGATGACTCATTCCAAATGGCTTGGGAAATGGCTCGCCCCAATGCGATTGTCACGGTGGTTGCCATGTACGACAAGCCGCAAATTTTGCCGCTTCCCGATATGTACGGCAAAAATCTGACGTTCAAAACAGGAGGTGTCGACGGCTGCGACTGTGCTGCAATCCTCAAGCTCATAGATCAGGGAAAAATCGATACCACACCGCTAATCACACACCGCTATCCGCTCTCTCGCATCGCCGAGGCCTACGACCTTTTCGAGCATCACCGCGACAACGTAATCAAAACGGCCATCTATCCCGGCTAAATTTTTATCTATGGATGAATTGAATAATCAACGTAAAACCTTTGAAATTGGCGATGAGTGCAGGCCATTCATCGATAATTTCGACATCCTCCAAGAAGCGTACAGCTACTCGGCTTTTCATGACAGCGTTGTTTCTCATTTAGAGTATAAGCTTTCTGATGACGGCTTGACAGCAGATGTTATTGTGGAGCTCAGCCTGGACGGAGAAGTCGAAACCGTCTTGAGATTTATCAAAGTTCACGGAATAGAGATAAATCTGCCGGATATTCGTTCATCATTCTTCTATCGTATTGATTTTCACCTGGCTCAATGGTGCGACTATGGCGAATGCATCGTTATGGAAACTGACGGCGATTTGGTCAAGATAGTCGCGGATAGGATAGTTGTTCTACAATAAATAATATTTATGATAGGCGCAATAATCGGCGACCTCGCCGCTTCGACATATCTCAAAGACAAAGAGGAGTTTTATGCCCGGCTTGTGAGTCGGGACGCTACGGTGTCGGAATTCAGCATTGCAGCTTTGCTTGCTGTCCGTACAGCCGAGGCAGGAATTTTGCCAACCCTCGAAGACTTTCACCGAGTTTCAAATCTTCCTTGCGTAGAAATCGCTCATGAATTTTTTGGGGAGCAAGAGCAGCCACACGATCCCCATAGCATGGGAGATTGGATGATACAGCGGTGTATTTATGCTAACTGGGGAGACGCAAAAGTCGGTATGGAGCCACAGCCCGTATGGCTCGACAAGGAAGAGGGCTATTTCCAGATGTTTATTGCCAAAATCATCGCACTTTTGAAAAGCGGCTGGACTAAAGATGAAGTATATCAGCAGCTTGGTGATGTTTTCAAAGGATGCTTTCATCATTGGGAGTGGCAGGCCGAAGCGGGCGGCCCACTGAGTTATTTGTTTCGCGCATGGGACTGTTTTTACCATGCTTTTGATTTTGGCAGCGCGCTGCATAATGCTGTAAAATGCGTTGGCGACACTCGGCTTAATTGTGCCCTGACGGGAGCCATCGCCGAGGCTATGTATGGATGCCGATACTATTTTGTTAAGGAAAAATATGCTTCACCGCAGGTCGATTATCCTGTATTCTTGCAATTACCTGATGCGATAAAAGAGCATTTTAGTGATGAGCTGGCAGTTATGCAGATGCAAGACAATCACAACTACGTCTTTTGGCCAAAGAACGATTCGCGCACAAATGTGGAACGGCACATATATTCACCGGTCGAAAGCCGTTTTGAGAGAATGCCTGTCACTCAGATTCAGCACGGCGACATACTACGCTCTTTTGAGCCAGGATGGGAAAGCCGTTATAGCTTCTATAAAGACAACGGCTGGGTCTATATTTGCCGAAGTTTCTATATGTTGGGGCGTTTTCGATTCCGTTGGGCAAGTGACGGCAGCTATCAAATTTTCGATTGTCAACAGACTGAGAAGCAGCCCACAGCCTTTGATGATTCACTTCAATGGGCGCTTGACGGTCTCGGCTATGAACTAAGATTGGATTCAATTCCTTTCAAATACTACCACCCGGGACGGCAGAAGCCTAAAATAATAGAGCGTACAGTCAAAGGGAAATTCTGGCACGGCGAGCAAATGTTTTCGGAATTAGACTCAACGAGTCAAACCCAATTAGAGCAAGCCGCCCTGAAAATTTATAATGAGTCGACCGACCCTCGTGTCAAGGCATTGGGCAAACGTCTGTCAGCAAGACAGTTGGGCATTCTATACTACATAAACGAACTTTACGCCAAATGGTGCCCATACGACACCCTCGAATGGATATTTGACTTTTAACTCCATAAACAGCGACAACGTACATTTGGCAAAATAAACGCATTATGAAAATTCAATCTCAAAATTATAGCTATGCTTATAATTCAGAGTCTAATCTTGTTAATGTTTCAGAGGCTCAACGTAGCGAACAATATTTTTGTCCTATATGTGGGGAACAAATGACTCCCCATATGGGCAATGTTCGTCGTTGGCATTTCGTTCACAAAAATATTGGGAATTGCTCTTATGAATCATATCTCCATGAATTAGCCAAAATTAAGATTAGACAAGCATTTCTTTCCGCGGAACATTTTTCTCTCTCTTACCAAGCCAAAGCAATATGCTCTCAAGATTGTCCTTTCGTTGGATTTCCCAAGTGTGATGGCGTAAAACCTGTTGAATTCGATTTAAAGAAATATTATGATACCTGTGAGATCGAAGCCAACTACGAGCAGTATAGAGCAGACTTGCTCTTAACTTCATCGACAAACCATCGATTTCCTCCTGTCCTGATTGAGATAATGGTAACTCATAAATGCACAGATGAAAAAATAAAAACAGATGCACGTATTATTGAAATTTCAATACATTCAGAAGCCCAAATAGAGGAGATTGTCAATCAATGCAAATTGGAGGCTACACGTCATAACGCCTACAATTACAGTCATTTCAACAATAGTTCAATAACTCTATATAACTTTAATAAAATAGAATCCTTTAACCCCGCTGAAAGCTACAATGAATATGATGATTGCTTTAGTCGAAAAGATACAATCGTATTTTGGTTGAATAAAGAAGGTCGATTCAGTTCATTTGATTGCCATTGTTATGAAGTAAACAAGAAGCTGCCACCGAATGTACACTACTTCATCACACAAATAGCGACTCCCTTTAAAGAGATTTTCCAAGAGTTTTCTAAACGTGGTGTTAAAATCCGTAATTGTTTCTTATGCAGATTTAGTAAACAAGATTCATGGGGCGATAGACTTTGCGTTCTTTACAAAAAGCATAATTTACCAAAGAAACCTTCTCCTTCTTCTGCTGTGGCTTGCCCTCATTATCGGGAAGACTTTAATTCTCAACAATATGTGACTGAAGGTGAGGAATCTCAATCTGATTGCAAACAAAGTTATAAGTTCTATTATCATATCTGCAAGGATATCCTTTGAATTTGGGAGTTTCGGCACCGCCGCCGGGCTGTCGTTAATCGAGCCTGAGGTCTCGACCGAAAGGCTTCCATCCCTAACTCAGAATACAGCGAGCTTCGGCACCACTTGACGTGGATCCGAGGCTCGCTTGCTGTATGTTGGGGCGCAAGGCGGTTTACCGTACAGCCGTGCCGAGGGGCTGTTGGGGTGTGGTGCGGAACTCGCACAAGGATTGTTATATTTGAGTGGGCATCGGTAGCAGCTTTGTGGCAGGGCTTCGGGGTATGCCGCGATTGCGTTCCGCTCCGTTGTCGTTCTGCATCGTCTTGGACGGGCAACGGGAGGTTGGGCGAGCCTTGCAGTTATCGGCAACTCCGAGAGGGAACGGGGTCGGAACGCTGTCATTTTCCGTTTTGGGGAACTTATGAACCTTGCCGTTTTTCCACTCGCGAAGTTAGAATGGACGTCTACGACTGGCAAGGGTACATAAATCGTCTGCAAAATTCTTCCTTTTTCTCTACGACAAAAAGAGTAATTTGTGCGCCGACCCTTGACTTGGTCTATCGCAGCCGAGGCTGCTGCCTGTCTCATTCTTTTGTTGCGGTGTAAAAATCGGGCTAAGGCCCACAAGTTCAACCCCTCAAAACTTCAAAATCATGACAGCTTCAGTTCAGACCTCGTTCTTCACCTCTCTCGAAAACGCCGAAAACATCAGCCGCAAGGCTCGCCGCTCCAACCGCCCTCAGCTCCGTATGTTCCAAGTCGATGTAGAAAACTTCGACAACGAAGTGGAGTCCTACGAAATCGAGGCCTACACAATGGCCGAAGCCGCCGAAATCGCCCAGAGCCGCTTTGGTGCCGATGCCTACAATATGAATATCTACTCGGTGAGCGAGTTCTAATCCGCTCCTCACTCCTTACAGCTCCTTCGGGGGCTGTTGACGTGCTACCGCACTTTGCCGGTAAACCGCTTCGCGCCCGATTAGTTTAACGGCACTCAGGCTCGCCGCTTTGCTTGCAAAGACTCCGGCACCGCCTCTATGCCGTAGGGAGCGGTCAGACCATCCGCAAAGGTGGGTGCTACGGGCAGGTGCCTGTCGGCCATCCGAGCTGACCGCTCCTGTTTCCTTTGCGGCAAGTTGCCCTCCAGTGACAATGACTTTCGGGCGGTTCGCTCCAGCGACATCCGAGAACTTGCCGAGTAAGCATAGCCGGTGAGACATCGAGATTGTAACTTCCTCCGTGTGAGTTGTAGTTCGGCATTGCTTGGTGAGGGTGAACGTTTCGTATTGCGGTCGGGAGATGCACAGCCGTGATCGGCGCCGGTGTTCCACACGGGTTATCGCTGTCGCGCCATCTGAAAACGGTATCGCCATTGCCTCAAAATGTCGGCACAGCCATTTGCCTATCGTTGTGACGATATGTGTAGCACAGCCGTTCATAGGGTCTGACTTTCGGGGCGCAACGACACCGCCGTTGCTTCCACGACCGAAGACGCTCTCCGTGGTTTGGGGTCTCTTTGTATCGGGAGCAGGTAATATGCAGCGGTGCTCTTGGCTGCGTCCGCATCTCGGCAGTCCTTGCCCCGACCTTGATGGCCGTACCGCTGACCTTGCAGCCTCGACGAGTACGGAGTTCTGGCGGAGTCTCTCCGGCAGGGCGTTTTGGCTATGTTCCTTGCGGTTAGTTTTCCGATTTGCCATTTTCCGTTTTTGGGGAGTGAACCGAGGTCTATTTTTCCTGTACAAAGTTAGGTCGCCAACTCAATGCTCACTAAAACCGTCTCCGACTATTTCTGCGACAATTTTCCGAAAAATGGTACAAGCCTCATTTTTAGACGCTACGCTTAAAATTCTCTGTAAATTTTTGTTCGGTCTCAAACAGCTTCCCACTTGATTGTACCGTAAAAATTAAGAGCCTCGGCTCACATCATTAACCCCAAACACTTCAAAATCATGGCAAAGAAAACTAAAAAATCCGCAGAAAAGAAAGTCGCTCAAACCACAGCTCCCGCCGTCGAGACTGTTCCGGCAACAACTCCCAAGCTCATCGTGGCTCAGCGCAAGTTCAACCGCTGGTACGTCTACTTCAAGGACGTGGCCCCCAAGGACAACGTCGGCTGCGGATGCAAAACCGCCAAGAGCGCTATCCGCTACATGCACCTGCTCAAAGCCCGCTACGGAGCGACTATCTCCCAAACCATCTACGAACGCCTCCAGTTCGAGGCCGCAAGGGAGGCGTAAGCCTCTCTTGCTTTCCCTGAAAGTCAGACCCTTAAATTTCACAGCTATGCAACGCGAATATACCTGCATCACAACTACCGGCAAATGGAACTTCTATGCCGACAACGACTTCGAGGCCATAAGGCTCAGTCTTTTTTATTGTTGGCGAGACGGCGATAACTTTGTCCGTGTGGAACGCCGTCAGGGCGCCGAACACTACACGCTGCGCATCTCCCATATCGACCACAATACTCACGAAACATTCACCCTTTAATACCTAAAGCAATGCAAGTCAACTACAACCGTTTCACACTCCAGGAACTCGAAAGAATCCTCGATGCTGCTCACACCATCAGCTTCGCTTTCGGCATCCAGTTCCCGACCCGCGAAGAACAGAGCAAACTGCTCCGTGAAGACGAGCAGTTCCGCGCCATCACTCAAATCATCATTCAGTCGTTCAACACGATTCGGAAGGAGTACATCGAACTCGGCATCAATCCCGACGCTCCCGACTTCGACCCCGATGCCGATGAAGCGGCCCGCGGCCCCGTCGAGAAAATCATTCTCGAATACTAACATCTACAAAAGCTGTCAACGGCGGCTCCCTCCGGGGAGTCGCCTAAATTTTTTGCAATAGCGGCATTTTGCCCTGCGGTTACAACGACCTCCGGGCGGTTCGCTCTCGCGACATCCGAGAAAATGCCGAGCGACACATCTCCGTAGCAGGGCAAGCCCTTTAGCCGTGTGGGCTGCCGGGCAGGTTCGCTCCCGCGACATCCGAGTTGCCCTGAATACAATTATAGTCCGATTCACCAAAGTCCAGATTGTTAGCTACCTCAAATCGGGGTCGTTCAACTCCCGTAGGCTCGCGGATATTGTGAACTATATACGACTCAATGAGGAATCTTTCAAGGAGTGGCATCGGTCGGAAACCGCGAAGCTGTTTGCGCCCCTGTATTCCGCAATGAAAAGAAAGCGAAAGGATATTGATTTTAGCGCCCGGGGGCAATCGGCAGTCTGTGACGCTCCGTCGCATGGGCCGCTTGTCGGTCATATCTGATTGGAGTTACGGCACGAGGCACTGATTTTCCTTCACAAAGGTAGTACAGCCATTCACCGCAGCAAGGGCAGGTGTGCACTCCATGTTCCTCCGTTTTTCGATACTCTGCAAAACGGCAATCACCCTTGCTTTTCGGCTCATTACAGGCTGCACTTATACCTGTTCGTAAAATCTAAAGTGCTTCGGCACATAACTCTTAAATCAATCAGATATGATACTTCCCGACAAACGACCCGTTCAGAGCGACTTCGCAAACCTCACAGACTACTCGCTCGAATGCCCCAAGGGCGCAAGAAAGTTCTTCGCTTTCATTCATTTCACAGATGACTCCACGTGTCTCTGGTCAAACATCTTCACGTTCAACCGCACATTCGCGCTGATGCTCGCCATCGAAAAATTCGGCGACTGCCTCGAATACGTCAGCAGCATCAATATCCACGAGCAGGATTATTGAACGCTCCTCACTTCCTCTCCGCAAAGCTCCGATGAACAATCGGGGCTTTTGCCATTTTCGCATATTCATTATTCAACGGTGTTACCATTTATTAATAGCGTTCATCTTTTCAGACCCGCCCGGCTGGTGGCGTCCGTCGGCCATACTGACCTCCCTGCGTCCTCCGTTTGATACCTACATCCTTCCAAGTCCGAGCATCGTTGGTCGAGGTTCCGCTTCTCTCCACTTCGACTAACGACCGCTACGGTTTTCGGGTCGAGAGATTGCCGCCTCCGTCTCCATTATCGCTTTCCTCGACGCCGCTCCTGCGTCACGGTGTCGGGCCGCTGTCATTGCGCCTACGACAACAAACTCTCTTCGCATCTCCATTTCCGCTTCCTCATCGACACCTTCGTTTCACTTCGGTGTCGATGCGCTCCAATTCCAATGCGCCCCGAAACCTCCGCTTGCTATTCCGACTTGTATGGACAGGCATTTGCACTTTGGCCTCCGGTCGGCGCACTGCCGCAGGCCGCCCCCATCCTCCCACCCGTAAGAGGACTGATGAACGCACGGTGTTTAGCCCGTGGCATTCGCTTCATTTGTCGCCGAGGGCAGGAAAGTTGTCGGCTTCGATTATCTTCCCCACCCGGAATGTGTCTGTCGCAATGGCTTTTGACCGCTCATTCCCTCAGTCGCTTGCCTCCCCAACATCGCCGCCTCCGAGCATCGTTGGTCGAGGTTCCGCTGCTCTCCACTTCGACTAACGACCGCTTCGGCTTTCGGGTCGAGAGATTGTTCCTTCCGGCTCGCCTATGCTTACCCGACACCGCTCCTGCGTCACGGTGTCGGTCGCTCCGGCTTCACCTGCACTCGCAAACTCTCTTTGACGACTCCGCTTCTCTCCTCTGTCAACCCGAAACCTCCGCTTGCTTTTCCGAGCCGTCGATGCCGGGATGCTTCACTCCCTCCTACATTTCACGCAGTGCATTTTCGGCTGCACTCGGCATAGTCAAGCAAGCTTGCCTCTGCTCTCGTTGGCACGAAAATTCGCACGGGAGCCATACTAACGGACACATTCTTCCCACCCATAGAGGAAGAAGCCGGCAACATTCCACGCCCTCGGCAGTTTTCTATTATCCGTCTGCGACGCTGACCCCACCCCAAGCCGATGTGCGGTGCGCCGCCTGACTGCTTCACTACGGCAATGTCGGCGACCGCTTCACTCACTCCGAGTCGCCTACGGATTAGGGCAAAGGCAGGTCGGCTTACTGTCTGCGGTGCAAGATCCTCGACAGAAAGCCTGTCGCTCCGCTGCGCTACTCGACACCTGCCATTTGCTCTAATCCCTTTGTAGGCACTCCGAGTTCCCTGCGCTCCTTCGCTGACATTCACCTCCGTTACGCGCCCTGCGTCATCACCGCCCATCGTTCAACCCCTTGACTTGATAAGCATATCTGCGTCAAGGGAGAGCGGTGCTGTCGCAAAGGTCAGTTTCCACGTTGCGGAAATCTGACCTTCACGGCAGCGATTTTACCGCCCGTTCTGCATATTCCGCGAGGGCGAAAGAGGGCGACGGCGAAAAGCAAGAGAGGGCGGTGGGGGGTGTCTGTAGCCACGACGGGGGCAAGCCCCCGAACCCCCCCAATAGCTTGAATTTCAATGATATTTGAATTTCAAGCCACTACAAATCGCGACTTTCTTTAATGCCGCAATTTGCAGAGTAACAGCCGATAACGCATAATTGACCTTCTTCGTTATCCGCTGATATATGTTCTCGGTTCGATGTTACCCATAATTTTTGAGCCTCATTGACACCGCAAAATTTTACGTGATATTCTGATATGCCGGAATTGTCGCAAAAATTGCCGGTGGCCACCATTCCAAAATGATGACCACCGGAGTATAAAGATTGTTAGTCCGTCACACTTCCAAACCTGCATTTTTACACAGGTAGAAGAATGTGCCGATACCTATACGGCGATTGGAGCGAAGAAGATTGTTGAACTTGCGGTCGCACTCTGCGGCATTGTATTTGCCGTTCTGTGCGCTGCACAGATGAAACCACAGCCGACCGCTTTCTCCAAGAGAGGACAAAGCGGCACCAATCTTCATCCAGTCTTCGTAGTTAGCTGTCAGGTCGATATGCTGCTGACTTATTATTCTACAAAGCCCGGCGACTTTATCTTCCGCATCTATGTCGCTTAAATTATAGCTGAATACGGGACGTATCGGCTTTGGTTCGTGATACAGCCCTTCATACGGTTTTGCTTCGAGATTGATATACTGATGCAAGTCGTAACTCTGACACCGAAGACGGCTGACATCACCACACGCACGGTCTATTACTATGTCAAGTGCGGCAAAGTCACGTACAAGTTTCTCGAAGTGTGCCTTGTGCGCTTCCGGATATTTCAGGGGTATAATCACAAAGTATCCGTTTCCACTGACTGAACGGGAGGCATACGCCACCTCATCTATTCGGGATAACGTATCTTCTATAAGTGTGTCATGGTTGCCAAGATGCAGATTATCCTTTTTGTCGATGTCCACGCATATCAGCCCGCTGTGCCGCACAAGATTCTCTGCCGCGCGTGTCGGCGAGAATATGCCGCTGATGGTTGCCTGCGGCAAAGACAGCTTTATTCGCTTGCGCTTTTCCGGGTCAGAGCATGAGCGCAGTTCTTGAATGGCATCGTATTCGACATTGCTCAGAAAGTCTGACAATGTCGAAATATGCCCTTTGGTGTCCCTGACACCGCGATAGACGCTGATTTGTATGTCCTGGAATTTCATTTTGCCTCGGGATTTGGAGGTTAAGTTAATTTTCTTTCTTATTGGCTGTATTACAGGCGGTTGCGTATTCAAGGCAGTTAACCTCTCATAGATTTTTGAAAAATCTTTCCGGTTAACGCGAGGTTAACCCCTGATGAATACTTTTTAAGCTGAAATATAGGTCGTTAGATGCCACATTAACCTTAACCTCATTTTTGATTCATGACTTTTGAAACGTATGCCGGAGATTTGTGTATCAGACGGGCTATGTCTCCCTGCGAGATGTCAGGGAATTTCATCTTCAAGGCCCGGAGTAGCTCTGCATTTGTCATCTCTGAGGGCGGCTTTGTATCCGGCGCTTCGGTTAGCTTTGCATATACCGTCAATGCCATCTGCTCGAAATAGTCCATACAACGGACGGCATACTCCATAGTGCTTTCGTGAAGCACCGAGTAATCGGCTCGTTGCCCTTTCTCCTCGGCCACTTCAAGGGCATGGACTATTCCGGCAAAGCGGAGTACATGTATCTGGAGCTTACTGTATATTGAGGCAATGTAGTCGTTATCCGACAATCGCTTCTTGCTTTGCAGCGCATTGTAATATGCGTTATATATCCTGTCCGCGCCTTCGCTGAGCGTAACTATGCCATCGGTGCAGCGAAAGAGTGTTGCCGGGACATCATCTCCTGACCGATAAATGCCACGATAGAGAAGTGTGACGGTATCCTCCCATTCCTTGGCAATCGCGTATGGCAGTGTGTCATGACTTCGTTCGGGATATTCGATATCCTCGGCAATGCAGAATAGGAATCGCTGGTTCAGACCATTTGTCATATACAGCTCGCTTCCGAATGTGGCACGGAGCAAGCCGGTCTGCAAGTCTCCGATGATATTGCAGAACGGATCTTTTATCAGCATCGTGAAACCACTCCGGCGGTCGACCTTGATATCCTCGCAGTCGAACAGCCGCAGTAGTTTGGAGATACCTGCCGTGCCACCGTTCTGATACTGGTTCTTGGAGTCGAACATCCCTTTGAGTTCGGGATATATGCCGATGGCACCGCGTTTGTCTGAGTATGCTTCTGTGAGGCTATCATCCTTTTGATTGTTCAGATAGAGAATTTCACTGCGACGCTCATCCGTGCAGTCATCGAGTACGATGGCTTTGCAGCGCGGCTCATTACCGTCTCTTTCTTTCGGGGGTACAGAGCAATATTCGGCATACTCTTTCTGGTAAGCGGCATACAACTCGGCATCTATCTTACGGAGCGGTGCCGAAATCAGTTTTATAGGGTAAGACTTATTACTGCCGCTTCGAGCCACGAACACGAACCACAGCACAAGTGAGTTCTTGTACTTGCCTTCGTTTATCTTGATTTTCTTGCCTGTTGCTGTTGCAGCTGTGGCAAGTACGGAGCAGGTGACAAACTCACGCGGACAATGGTATATCTCGCACACCTTCTCGATATAGCGGATAACCGATGCCGGAAGTCCGTCAATGGGAAGTTCCGGTCCTCGTCTGTTGAGCGAGATTCTTCCTGACTTTTTATGGCCGAGTGATACAGCTGATATTGCTGAAGCATCGTCAGCGACCTGACTGACCAAATCAGTCTTGTTGGTTAATGTTTCTCCTGCCATACTATTTCGACTGATGATTACGGTTGATAGTTATGGCTTCGACCTCAGAGCGGCGGTAAAGCCGACGGCCTCCGACCTCAATCTTGCGCAGGATTCCTTCTTTGTCCCAGCGGTAGAGTGTCATCTTCGACACTTTCAGCATGGCGGCGACTTCGTCCGTGGTCAACATCTCTTTCGAGAGGTCAGCTCGCTCCAACTGGAGGCGAGCGACACCTGCTGCCTGATTGATGAGCTGGTTGGCGAACTCGCACAGGTCGCCGGCATTGATTTGCAGGATAGCGTTGGGCATACGGGATGCCAGTTCCAGAATGTCGATTGAGGGTGTCTGAACTCCGGGCAGATTTGCAAAAGATTTTTGCATATTATTGGCGCCCTCATGCTTAACGGTGCTCTCGCGTCGCTTCGGGCAGTAGCATCCGTTAACTCCGGCTCTCGGTCGCTGAGCATCGCCAGTCCTTTGTTATCGGATGCACTGCAAAAGTAGGACACGACATATCATTTTGAAAAGACACGTTTTTGAAGTGAATGGTTGTGAGGATAAGTCGCTTATTTTTAACCGATAACCGACAATACCCATTGAAAACCGCCAATTTAGACTATTCTTCAGTCATCGGTAGTCATGTCTGCATTGTCGCTTGCACCGACTGTATCCTTGAAACTTACAACCATGAGAAAGGTCGCGATTATCGCAACGTAGAAAATTCAGAATTTTATTTTTGTGCTGCCGAAATCAATCAAATTTTTCCGTAATGTCATTCTATGACATATTCTGTATTGATAAAGACGATGACTGTATCTGTCCTTACAAATTCAGCCCCCGGACAAATCGGACAATTCCGAATTCTGCATACCGAAGTCGGGTTGATTTTTTGTCAAGGTATCCCATTACAAGGCATGATTAGCCGAAGCCGCTTTACTGTCATCCGTCACTGCTATTTTTGAAGAATCGCAGAAATAGCAGAATTTCGCAGAAGCCCATCTGAAATCAGGAATTTCTGCAATACGAATGCGGAGATTATCATATTTTGATAACCTCTCTTCCCGAATTGCAGACTTGTATTGTTGGTTTTATCTAGATTGTGGAGTTAAATGCTATCTATCCTTGTCGCAAACGATTTTTTCAAAGACGTATCTCATACTCTCAGCTATTACTGTTGGAGAAGGTATTGTTTGATATGCCAATGAAGGCAGCTCAGTGACGTACCTTGATGCCAACTTATCCCATGTTGCATTGAAATCTGCCAATAACGGAGACTCCGCAATGTCGCGGTTTTGCCATCCGTCAGGCTTTGCAAACATTGCTCGGTCATGCTCTATCAGCGAATTGAAGTTTTCGAAGAATTGCTCACTGTCAAGATACTGTCGGCACTCTCCATCATTTGCAAGGTAATGAATGTCGTAGAAATGTCGTATTTTCGATGTCAACTCGACAATGTGATTCTCTCCAAGCGAGAAACGAAGCAGCGAAACCAGTTTCTCTGTCAGGGTAGTACGCTTATCCAGGACATTGATTGTGAACTCGTATAAATCAAATTCCGAAATAATGTCGAATAATTGATGCTGTCGCAAATATTCATGGATAAAACTACCAACAACGTGTTGCCCGAATGGGTATGGATTTGCAAATGAATTTATCTCAATCAGTAGTTGACCGGGGAGCATACTGCCAACAGGCGAAATGCCTTCGACCTGCGGATACTGAAAATATGATTTGCGGTAACGCGAACCTTTACTCGTCAGTCCGGGTCTTTCTATGGGTATCAGCCCATCCGACATGGCTTTTTCGGTTGAGCGTATTATCGTTTTCAGACCGGCATCAGTCATCCTTTCACTTCTTACGATAGCGACATCAACATCTTCGGAAAACCGTGCACCAATGCCGTAGACCTTAGACAGACTTGTGCCGCCTTTGAATACCGCCACTCCTTTTGCAGCACTTCTTGACATCTGCTGCAAGGCGCGTGTAATCCAGTAGTCTTTCTCAATGAACCCGGCATTGATGCCGAGACCACCATTGTCTTTCGGTTGACTTGCCCGCAGTATAATTTCTGCGAAGAGTGCTTTATCTTCGTGCAAATTCATTCTATATTCCAATTTGATTTGTTGGGGAATAAATTATCCGAAATGCCTATTGAATATCTGGTAAACGGATTTAATGTCGCCTTTAGTTGAGCATTAAAACAACCTATATTCTCCAATATCATTCCTGACAATGCTCTTACAGCCGGTGCATAATTAATCGCATAGCTAATCAGAAGGGTTCGCTCGTCATCGCTTAATTTCTTCAATTGTTCACGAATGATTGTAGCAACTGCATCCGGTGATGTAGCCGGAATTTTTTTGATATATTTGAGCGCATCGAGTATTCTTATTAGTGGAATAGAGGTATCGGTGATTTCATTGGACTGGACGGTATAAGCAATTTCATATCCGCCACGCTTAAGCGGACGACGATATGTTCTGGTTCCGATAAGAATTTTGGACGAGATTTGCGTCGTCAGCCCCATCTGACTGAACGCCGGGACGCCGGTGATATAGCCAATGCGCTCGCCATCTTTGAAAAGCAAATCTTTCGTCAGTTGTTCTATCATCGGCGGCATCTCTCCAAGTCGAGAAACCACGGGCTTGTAGAATTTTCCTTTTCCAACTTTACGTAACGAGCCTTCTGCCACCATACGACTCAGCGTCATTGTTGCAGCAGTCTGCATATCGTCAGGCAATAAAAGATCTGCGTAGCCGAAAACTACACCTTCTCCTATTGCCTTGATTCGTTGCGGTATTAGTTCTGTCGATTTCACGCAGCAAAGATACAACAAATTGTTGAGTTTTTACATGTAAAAACATAACAAATTTATTCCGACAACTCTTTTAAGTCTGCTTCGCCCCTCAGTCGATGGCATCTACCATCTCCTGCTTCATATCGTCATCAATATCTCGGTAGCGGGCAAATGCGGCGCTCCCGGGCTTATGGCCGGTGAGGGCACTGACCATATTCTGGTCCTTGAATTTCTTATATACGTTGCCGATGAAAGTGCGACGCGCCATATGTGTGCTTGCTACTTTGTAGATAGGCACACTGACCGATTCGCGAGTCTTCTGGTCAATTACCACAACATGTCTGTCTATTCCTGCCCGTTCAAGCATCTTCTTTATATCCTTGTTATAACTGCAATATGCATTCTCAGGGAACAGATGCTCGCTGCCGCAATCTTTGTATCGTTCGAGAATCTTCTGTGCAGTAGTGTTCAACGGCACTTGAATGGTAATCGGGCGTCCTTCCTTGGTCTTGCGGGCAATGTAGTGAAGTTGTGTGCCTACGATATTCTCCCGGGTAAAGGAGAATAGGTCGGACACTCGGCAGCCCACACAGCAATGGAAAACAAAAATATCGCGATGTATTGCAAGACATGGATCGTTGCTGAAATCGAACTCCTCCAGTTTCTTTCGTTCCTCAATGGTGAGATAGAACGGTGTGCCGTATATCTCCTCTGCCACGGTAAATCCCTGCATCGGGTTGATATTCAAGCGACCGGTTTTAATCGCCCAATTGTAAATAGAGCGAATATACTTGAAGCGGTTGCTTATGGCGTTCTGACTTTTTTGCCGCAACTTCAAGGTCAGCGGTGCACCTTTCAGTATCTGCGGAAAAGTGTATACATAAATGTGCTCGTTTCGCAGAAACTCTTCATATTCACGAAGAACCATTATCCCGAAGCCTTCAATGGTGAGATTGAACGTCGGTTGTGTGAGACGCTTGAAGTTCTGAAATCGCACGAGCGATTTGCGCTGAACATCATAGCACATCTGACGCGAGTGGGAGGAGTGCTCAATTCCCGTGGCGGCAAGGTACTCATCGTAAAGTTGAAAGAATGTAGCTCCGGCTGAACTATTGCCAAGTTCTTGACGGTAAAAGTCATCGACAACCATAGCGAGCCAACCTTTGGGAATCTCATGGCCGCGCATAGCATTGTAACGCTCCTCGACATATCCCATTATCATGTTCAGCCAGACACGTACATCGTCGGCATTAAGTGCTTCCTGAGTCTTGTTGCGTGAAGATGTTATCACGAGTCGTGTAGCTTCCTTGTTCTTTTCGGTGATATACTTCTCGGATTTAATCAATGCCGGAGAAATCCACAGATTGGTTTTTGTCTGCTGGTCGAGTTTACCCATCCGGAAGCGGAGCGAGATGGCAACTCGCCCGACGCTATTCTTTTTCTTGCCGATGCTTATTTCAAAAGCCATATTCAGAGAGTATTATATGGTGATTCAACTTGATAATGCAAAGTTATGAAAACATCTCCATATCACCAAATATTAGCCCCATTAAAATCCCCTTATATGGGGTTATTTAGTGTGATTTGATGAAAATACTCCGACTTGGGCATGGCGGTTAAAACTAATTTATAAGGCTATATATTAACTATTTACCATATATTTACCGTAACAGTAAATAACAAGCCATAACAATATAAAGTACCACATCGAGGTCGGGTCGAAATACTGGGAGTCCATATTTCGTGCCGAGGGCATTACCGACCGGCGTAAGCAACAGGCTCGTATCGTCGCCGAGAAACAGCAGATTCTCGACTTCCTCACAGGTGCCGAAAACAGCGGCAAAGCCTGGTTCTCTACATTCTACATCACTCCCGACGGCAAGGAACAGCACGACGTGGTAATCAACAAGATTGACGACAGCAAGGAGGGCGGCGACTGGGAAACCGACATTCAGGAAGCAATCAATATGATATGCTTTACTATGCGGGTGCATAGTAACCTTGTCGGTTCCGTGCCGGGTAAGGCGCAGTCCAACAACTCCGGCTCCGACAAGCGCGAGCTTTACACCATAGCCCAAGCCCTCCAGAAGCCATATCACGACCTGCTCTTTACCGTGCATCGCATTATAATCCGTTTTAACGGCTGGACCGGCGTTCACCCTGAAATTCCCTTTATCCAACTCACCACGCTTGACGAACATCAGGACGCCAAGCAGGTAAAACTCCCAAACTCCAACGACAACACCAATGAAACTGATAACGAATAATGACGAGTTGCGGAAGTATATTCCGAACTCCATCCGCGAGGTCAAAGGGGAAACTCCGCTCTTTGACAAACTCGCTCCGTTTCTCGAAAGAGCCGAGCGATGGTTATGCCACCACTTCGTTCCGGCAGAACTGCTCGACGCCGTGACTTCCGACGCAGCCCACATCGTTGCGGTCGAGGCTTACCGCCTCGCCGTGCCGCAGCTCGACCTTGTGCTTACGCCCAACGGCTTCGCCACCGTCGGCACACAAAACCTCTCTCCGGCATCGAAGATGCGCGTCGACCGGCTCACAGGCGGTCTCCTCTCCGAAAGGGACAAGGCATTAGAGCAGCTGCTTCACAATCTCCCCTCCGTCGAGGGCTGGCCGGACTTACCGCAGGGGCGGTGGTTCGGCGCCACGCTGTTTCCGACCCTTGATGTTGTCACC
>OHBJ01000116.1_pt1 | contig 39966 bp, 31 predicted proteins | sample 1577241 | NCBI WGS metagenome assembly OHBJ01 (sample SAMEA3541594, study PRJEB24748) | human gut metagenome | biome: human gut; feature: human-associated habitat; material: faeces | place: China | collected 2012 | reverse complement strand
CAAGTCTTATTTCATACAATTTATAACGAACCAGTTGCCGGAGACAGGGCGCATTATGCCTTGGCTTCGGCTTTTTGCGTTTGCCGGAAGGATGGTGGTTTGATATTGAAGTCCTAACCACCACCCGTAAACACATCTTTTCTCCGGCGTGTCCGCTGTCGGAGAAAGTAAATAGCGGATAGAATTATTATGGAGGAATGAAAATGAAGAAGAAAATTCTAAGCCTTCTGCTTGCGTTGTGCCTTGTGATGGCGCTTGTCCCCATGACAGCGTTTGCTGAAGGAACTTCAGTAGATAATTGGGACGGTACGGCAGATACAAGCTGGTACACCGACCATAAGACGGATACTGAATACCATTTCACCACTGCCGAACAGTTGGCCGGTTTAGCGCAGTTAGTCAATGACAAAACTGCATCTGTATCATTTGAAGGGAAAACGATTTACTTAGATAATGACCTCGACTTATCCGGCTGCCAGTGGACCCCCATTGGAAATGGCAGCAACTTTGGCAGATATTTTGCTGGTACTTTTGATGGGCAGTATCACAAAATCACGAATTTGCATCATCACTCTACTGGTGACGAACTTATTCGAAACGGACTATTCGGAGTTGTTTCTGACGGTGGTACATTAAAGAATTTACTTGTTATAGACGCCGATATTGCCTCAAATGATGGTTCGTTACTTGCCGGCATTTTGGCAGATTGGGTCGATGGCGGCACAGTTGAAAACTGCTATACAAGCGGAAAGATAGAAAACAATGTTGGCGACAAGTTCGTCGGCGGACTGATTGGCCAATGCACTGGGAGCACACAAGTAAAAGGCTGTGGCTCAGACGCCACGGTTATCAGTACAGAATCCGATGAAGATCATGTTGATACCGTTGGCGGGCTGATTGGTCAGTGGGAAAACTCTGCGGACAGCTCGTCGATTACCGATTGTTGGTTTGGCGGTTCTGTTTCCTGCAATAATATCTATTCAGCTGTAGGTGGTATTCTCGGTGCAAACTTTGAAAACTTCTCTGGGAACAAGCCTGGCGTAATAATCAAAAATTGCATAGTTGCAACAAAAAAAATCACTGGCGCTGAGCCTGGCAATATCACTTGGATTACAGCTGTTGTAAAGACCCATGTTACCGACTGCATTTGGCCGGATACCCCTCCTGATGGTGTAACGCTTGATGAAGAAACATATCCTGATAATAAAGGCAATTACTTTGCCGTTACTAAGCTGGTGGTTGATTGGGATGCAGGTACTGCGGGTGCCGACCCGACCTTTGACCAGTCATCGTGCGGCACTGCTGTCTCCAACTTCACCTCCGCAGATGTCCTTGCTGGCTTGCAAACCAATGCCGGTGCGGGCGTTGAATGGGTTGCCGGAATCGGTCATCCAACTTTTGTGTGGGATGACAATAACATCCCCGCTGATTACACAGCTGTCGATGCAGCCATCGCAAGGGCAACGGCTCTTGATAGCAGCCTTTATACAAATTATTCTGCGGTAAAAGATTCCATTAACTCTGTTGACCGAGCAAAAAGCAAAGCCCAGCAAACAGAGGTTGATGCAATGGCAAAGGCTATTGAAGATGCCATTGCTGCCCTGCAATACAAGGATGCAGATTACACAAAAGTAGATGCAGCCATTGCCAAAGCAAATGCACTGAACAAGGACGAGTACAAGGACTTCACCGGCGTGGAAGCTACCGTCAATGCTGTTGTCCGTGACAAGAATATCACTGAACAGAGCGAAGTGGATGCAATGGCGAAGGCTATTGAAGATGCCATTGCTGCCCTGCAATACAAGGCTGCCGATTACACAAAGGTTGATGCAGCCATTGCCAAAGCGAATGCTCTGAACAAGAATGACTACAAGGATTTCTCCGGTGTGGAAGCTGCTGTCAAGGCAGTTGTCCGTGGTAAAAATATTACGGAGCAATCTGAAGTAGACAAGATGGCAAAGGCTATCGAAGACGCGATTGCTGCTCTTGAGAAAAAACCTGCCAGTACCAAACCGGGAACATCCGATAAGAGTCCGCTGACTGGCAATACAAGCAACCTTGCACTGTGGATTTCCCTACTGTTAGCCAGCGGCGGTGCAGCCATCGGTACAACGGTTGTCAGCAGAAAGAAAAAGTGCAACAGATAATTGAATAGCGTTCCCTTGCTCCATTTTCCGAGCAAGACAAAAGCGTCGTAGCAATACGGCGCTTTTTTGTTACCTAATTATTGAATAGAATATACGAGACTTGAGTTTGGATTAAATCTGATTGAATAATTAGCTTTTATATTCTTCGTCATTAAATTGCACAGTACCGTGCTGTAAAAGATAATGCGGATTTAGAGTTTCTTTCGACACCTCATTGTAAGGTTCGCAATTCCTTATACGAATTTGCGGTTATAAGCAAAAATAAAATTCCGAGAGATTTTTGAGAGACGAAAAGTCTGAAAAATGGCTTAAATAGGCGGTTTTGAAAAAAGATTGCGAGCCTCTGACTCCGTCATTTAAGGTTCGAATCCATAGTCCCCAGCCAATACCTCGGAACAATTTGTTCCGAGGCTTTTTTATGCCCGAATACTGCTTTTTACGGCGGCATTAGGGCATTCTTTCTTTGCTTCAAAATATCGTGAGGGTTTTTAAGAGATTTTAAGAGACAGCTAATTTCAAAATTCCAAAGTCATTTTAGTGCGATTTAGGGCATTTATGACATTTATGACTGAGACTTTTGAGAGACATCGCTCAAATCAAAATCGTAACACGAATTGAAATGAGCAAAAAATTTGAGAGACATTTCAAAAAAAGAGGGCTTAAAGTAATAAAACTTTAAACCCTCTTTTTTAAGTTTGCCCTTTACATATTGTTTATCCATCAAAAATAGAAAGGTAAAATTATATTTCTATCAATTTTCTGCCGAAAATATATTTAATTATCTTTTTTCTTCCGAACAAGCAATACCGTTGCAAAGGAAAGAGCCGCCAAGGCTGTGAAAATACCCGTGTATGTTTCACTGCCTGTCATGGGCGAAATAACGCTTTCGTTTTTGCTTGGTTTATCCGGTGTTGTGTTGCCGTTCGTTTTATCTTGTTCGGGATTGATAATCGGCTGTTCCTGTGGCTTTTCTTCAAGTGCATCTATCGCTGCAAGTATTGCCTTTGTTTGGAGGTCTACCTCCTCCTGCTGCGTGATATTTCTGCCGCCGACATCAACAGCCAATTCCTTTTCAACCTGCGAGAAATCAACATATTTTTCTTTATCAAGTCCTTTGGCTTTGGCAACCGCTTTGTCATATTCGGCGTAATCCGCAGACTTGTATTCAAGTGCATCTATCGCCGCAAGTATTGCCTTTGTTTGGAGGTCTACCTCCTCCTGCTTTGTAATATCCAGGCCGTAGTCAATGCCGTTTAGTATTTCATTCAAGTCATTAACGGTTTTATCCGTGTAATATTCCAAATGCTCGGGAACGGTATTGATTTGCTCATTAACCCGTGAATAATCGGCAGGCTTCAAAACAAGGTTATCCAAAGCGGCTTTGATTTTTGCCATCTGCTCATCAACGATGTTTTGCTGTGCGTTTGACAATCCGCCTATGTCAGCCGAAAGTGCTCCGTCAAGAGCAGTTAAATCTTGATATAAACTGCGGTCTATTGCATTTGCCTGTTCAACAGCTTTGTTGTACTCGGTATAATCGGCTGCCTGATATGTGGTGTTCTCCGTTACATTTGTATGGATTTCAATGGGGTCATATCCCACATCTGTACTTGTTACAACACAATAATAGTATGGGTATGCAGGATAATCGATAGGGTTAAAGTCCTTATCCGTTGCACCGTCAATGGGTGTGCCTGCAGTATTGTCTGCTGTAAAACTGCCGTACCACTGATAAGTGCGGTTGAAGCCGATTACATCTGCGGTTAAAACTCCGTCCGCATCGGTATATTTTTCAGGCAGTGGGGTAAGAACGGCGGTGTCCTGCGAGATTTCAACAAATGTGTGTCCGTTTTCATTTGCCCACTGCTCCGCATATGTTCCTTTTGTACCGTATACAGTGTAATTCCTGCCCTTTGTATCTTCCGTACACTCCTTGAATGTTGAGGGAAGTGAGATTATGCAAAACGGAATCTTGAATCTTTGAAATACAAAGGAAAGCTTTCGGATTTTTCAAGATGGGAAAATTCGAGTCTGTTAGCATACGATTTTTGAAAAGCATTTTCCTTGATTTCTTTTGCATTATCAAGAATATATGTTGTGTGAATTATTGTATTATTGCCTGAATTAGCAAAAGCCTTTTTAGGAACTGTAATCAAATTTGGCATGTAAATATATTCTAAATCATAACAATCAGCCAATGTAGACATTTCTATTTTGGTTACAGATGGTAAACTTACTTTTCCAACACGAGAATATTTAAACATACTCCCTTTTATAGCTTCTAATCTTGGAAAATCGGCAACATTAAGTGCCAAAGTTTTATAAAGTAATCCGCTGAATTTTCCAGGAGATGATTTTTCTATATTTTCCCAATTTGGCAAATACAGAATTTCAAGGTAATCGCACTCATTAAAGGCATTGCCATTAACTACTTTTACAGAAGGACCATAAAACTCAATTATTCCTGAATCATCAAATGCCTGCGAGTCTATCTTTTCCAATTTATCAAATTTGCAATAAAGTAAATTGTGTGTCATTGAAAAAGCACTTTGACCTATTGTTATAACATTTGGGAAATCTGCTTCTAGCAACTGTTCTGCACCGTATAGAGCACCGCTATTTATTGATAATATTCCTTGACCTTCAATATATGAAAGTGTTTGATGTTTATTAAAAGCATAAGAAGGAATTTCCGTAATTGTTTTCGGTAAAGTTAGCCCATATATTTGCGAGTTATCAAAAGCTCCTCTTTGAATTCCTGTGACTGTTATTCCATTAATTATATCCGGAACTATAAGGTCAACATCATTTCCCGTATATTTTGTTATTACTCCGTTATCTGTAATAATAAAGTCATCTTCATTGCCGAGTGTTCTTACACGAACAGTAAATTCGGTTTCTTCACTGTAATACCCCGTATCCGGATAATATGCTACGGCACGAATTTGAGCAAACTCATCAATTAGAAACGGTGCTGTATACTCCGTTGCAGTAGAAATATCAGGATACGTTCCGTCTCCCGTAAAAAGAATCTTGGCATCTTCATCAGCACAGCTAAGAATACAAACTGGGGATGACTCATATTTATATTCGGTCAAATTGGTTATAACGCCTTCAATATTCGGAATATCAAGTGCATTACAAAATTGAACTATACCGGTTCCATCAAGATGCGATACATAATTATAAATGTTTTTTATTGGAACTGTAGTTTTTTTGATGTGATTTTCAATCTGCTTATATGTTAAATCAGGATATATGCTGCGTATAATTGCTGCAAGTGCTGCCACACAAGGCGACGCAAATGATGTACCTTCGGATATTTCATATTCATCATTTGCCTTAGCTACAACTATTTCTTGACCCGGGGCAGACACATCTACATTCCAACACCTAACGCTGTAATCCAACATAGTGCTGTTTCTGCTTACACCACCAACAGTTATGCATCCATCAATATTTGCAGGAGCAAAAAGTGTTTCTATCATTCCACTGTTTCCTGATGCGCATACAACGGAAATGTTTGATGCAAAGGCAGTTTCAAGAGCTGAAACACTTAAAGAAATATTGCTTGTAAAAGTAATGCTTAAATTTATAACATCAACTTTATCATTCACAGCTTGCAAAATTGCTGCAGCTACTCCGGAAGTGCTTCCATAAACATCATTGCTCAGCGCTTTATATCCCTTAATTCGTATATTTTCAGGCGTATTATCAACAATTACGCTTGACACAGCTGTACCGTGATATATTTCTATGTCCATTTCATCATCAGATAATCCATCAGGTGATGAATTAAAATATGTCCTATCAACACGCTCCTTTAAAAATTCATGATTATAATCTAGTCCCGAATCGATTACGGCAACAGTAATGTTTCTCATAGAAACATTGTTTGTCTCAAGGTAATTAAGTAACCGATCAGCTTGTGTTCTTTGTAAACTCCAGGGGGTAAGATGCTTTGGCAATCGAGAATAAGCAATTGGTTTATTAGATTTTTCGGATTCAAACGATCCCATTTTCTGAATCAAATCAGGCTCAACCTCTATAACATTCTGCCTTGTAAGCAATTCATTATATGCATCCATAGCCGTTTCCGGACTTTCATATTGTAAAATATGAAAGTCCTCAAAGCCACTAACGTCCTCTAACGCGCCGCATTTGTCAAAGTTACCATCAGCACGAATAATCAATCGGGCTGTTTGAAAATCCTGTAAGGTATATTCAGTTTCAGTGCTGTCTGTGACTTCTTCTGAATTTCGAGCAGAAAAAGCTTGAATTTGTGCCGTTTCATCCTCTTCGGGGGCAACAAACTCTTTCCCCGAATCATATTTCCTTGCCAAGTCTGCAATCCCGTTTGTAAATTCAGTTATCTTTTTTGATTCATTTGTATCTGCTGCACAAATCGTAAATGAGGGCATAAATAACATAATTATAATAATTGCAGACATTATAATACAGATTAACTTTTTCATAAAAAGCCTCCTACTTTACAAAAACATATAATCATTTATTCGCATAAATAATTATTGTTGTATTGTTTAACGAGATTTACAATACAGAAAAAATAAGAAAATAAAATCATAATAAGCGGCGGAAAAACGCCCAAAAACAATGCTGAAATTTTATTAAACCCTGCTATGTAGGCATCTGCTTCCCAATGTATAATATCATCGATAGCAAGTCCGCCAAAAACCGTTATTAACAAAATAAAATAAATTGTCCAAATAACCATCTGAGAAAAATAAAATTTCTTCTTCAAAAGCTTATTATATAATACAGAAAATTCCTCTTTCTGAACTTTTATATTTGAGCTTTGAACAATTACGGGATGCAAACATTTAGCCCTTATGTAAAGGAAATTATTATAGCAGCTTGTTTTAATGGCAATTTCCAATGTTGCATTACGATGAATATGCAGCATGTATGTTACTTTGAAACAGGATAAATCATATCTGAAAGCAAACAAATGATTCAATATTCTCTTTTGAAATGATTCGGATAAAAACGAAAATTTCAATTTTCCTAATTGATTTTTCTCAAAAGGAATGCTTTCAAATGTTAAAATATGATTTCCGACTTCTGTTTCAAATACATAATTGATTGCTCTTTCTGTATTTTCACATTCCACAGGTTCTTTTCCGTCTAAAAGAAGCCGAAATTTATTACTTTCGTTAAAGTGTATAGTTAATAATAATTTGACCTTACCATATTCTACATTTACCATCGTAGCTACAATCCATTCTGCACATTATTCGCAATAGTCTTTAAAATATATATGCTTATTTCCGCCGAACGGCACGGCTCAAATTTTATTTTTCTGAATATTTTTCAATGAAGTTCTCAACCGTGTTCCAATAAAGCTCCGGCTCAACCGAGGATGAAAGCGCGTGTCCGGCACCATTGACGGTCAGACATTCCTTTTCGCAGGCCGCCGCCGAATACAGCTTATCGAGCATACTGTATGGAACAAGCTCGTCATCGGAGCCGTGAATAAACAGAGTCGGAATACGGCTTTGTTTGACCTTCTCAAGAGCGCTCGCTTGCTTGAAATCATACCCGTCGCGAAGTCTTGACATCACAGACGCGGCGTTGAGTACGGGAAACCAAGGGATATGCAGAGCGTTTGCTTCGCATTTGAATTCATCCCATTCCGAGGTGTAGCCGCAATCCGCAATTATAACCTTGACATTTTCGGGCAGCTCTTCACCGGAGGCCATAAGCACCGTCGCCGCTCCCATGGATACGCCGTGGAGTATTATTTGCGCATTTGGCTCCCAAGAAATAATAAGCTTTATCCATTTGATAACGTCAAATCGCTCCGGCCAGCCCATTCCTATTTTCGTACCCTCACTGTCGCCGTGTGCACGTGCGTCTGCTGCCAGAACATTATACCCGAGTGAGTAAAATTTGTTTACAAAACCGGCCATATGCTTGGCCTTGCTTGTGTATCCGTGGCAGACAAGTACATATTTTGAACTGTTGTTTTTAAATATCTTACCGTGCAGACGAAGAGAATCGGACATAATGTAAACATCCTCACCGTGCTCATTGTACCATTTTTTCATTTCGGGAGTACCGGTAAGTCCGCTGTATTTTTCGCTCGCATCTTCTTCGCTGCCGGATGTGTTCGTGACCTTTTGAACGAGATTGTTGAGCTTGCTCATATGTATAGGTGATTTTGTGTTTATCGAGAAATTATAGAATATTTCAGCCGACATTGCGGTCAATGCCGTCAGTCCGCAGAGAGTGCCGAAAACCGCACCTGCATTTTTTCTATTCATAGAAAATCCTCCGTCTTTTTTTAAAATTATACCATACTCACGAATTTTGTTTCAAGTCTTTTGCTGTTTATATATTTTATACGGCAATTAAAACTGTTTTTTGTTAAAAAAGTAAAGAGGCTCAAGCAGACCGTTTCAAGCGTTTTGCTTCGTATCGAAAATGTTGTGCGGTATTGATTCCGATTTATTGCTTTGATATAATAAGATGAGAGTAATAGAGGTGGATTATGAAAATAACATACATTAACCACAGCGGATTTTTGGTTGAAACCGAGAACTGCTACTATGTTTTTGATTACTACAAAGGCGAGATGCCGAGGCTTGACAAAAGCAAGGAAGCCATAGTCTTTTGCAGTCACTTTCACCAAGACCATTTCAACCCGAAAATCTTTGAAATTCTTGATGATATGGGTATGAATTATCAGGCTGTTTTGGCGAAAGATATCAGCAAAAAGAAGTATCCTGCCGGTGTGAAAGTTACGACGGCTTATCACGATCAAACCTACACTCTTGACAACGGCACACAGGTTGCTACGCTTCTTTCAACCGACAGCGGTGTTGCTTTTATCGTCAAAACAGGCGAGGGCAAGATTTACCACGCAGGCGATTTGAACGATTGGCATTGGGAGGGTGAGTCGGAAGGTGACAACCGCCACATGACCTCCATGTACCGTGCCGAGATTGACAAAATCAATGGCACTCATTTTGATGCAGCATTCGTTCCCCTTGACCCAAGGCAGGAGGAACATTATGCCGACGGTATGTTTTATTTTTTGAAACATGTCGATTGCAACGCCGTTTTCCCTATGCATTATTGGAACGAGCCGAGCGTGATTGATAGGTTTATCACCGAATATCCGCAGTATAAATCACGAATAAAAAACACAGAATCAGCAAAAGGAGAAGAAATATGAGTTTTAAGATGATTCACGAAAACTATAATGTTTCCGATTTGGATAGGTCGATTAAGTTTTATGGTGATGCGCTTGATTTGCACGAGATCAGACGAAAAACCACCGATGATTTTATTATCGTTTATTTGAGCAATGATTCAAGCGATTTTGAACTTGAACTTACTTGGCTTAAAGAACATCCGCAGCCGTATGATTTGGGCGAATGCGAATTCCACTTGGCGTTTAAGGCAGATGATTTTGATTCGGCACATAAAAAGCACGAAGAAATGGGTTGTATCTGCTTTGAGAATCCTGAAATGGGTATCTATTTCATCGAGGACCCGGACGGCTATTGGCTCGAAATTTTACCGTAACACAGAATAAAACCAAAAAGCGTCGGAGATTTGCTTTCTCCGACGCTTTTTGTATGTTATTAAATAATTTAGCTTCCAACATTCGTTCCAATTCACTTGTTGTCGGGTCAACCAAATTCTGTTGTTAGACATTTATGGTGCGTTTTTTTGTACATTTACCTTTAAATACAGATGCGTTGCGGTATTTCCTACCAAACACATATACCTTGATTTATAAATTGAATTAAGATAAAATGATATTATAATTTAGCGGAGGTGAGTGTCATAAACAAGATTTCAAGAGATATTTTCAAAGCGATTCATGAAGGTAAGTGGATTGCTGTGGAATACAGGAATAAACAGCAAAATGTTACAAAATATTGGATTGGAATTAAAAACATAAACCCGTATAAAAAATTGCTTATTGTTGATGGGCTCAATGTCGCTACATCGGAAATGAAAGAATTGAATTTGTATTATGATTCTATAATTGACGCAAATTTGATTGAAGGTTCGTTTTGTAAAATAAACTCTAAACTGCTTGAAGATATAGAAGAACACACCTCAAGGTATTCGTTTATTTTTAATAATGTCGCAAATTTGAAACTTCTTGATTATTATAGCGAATGTAATAAACTCGATAACACTCCCTACCGCAACGATTATAAACTTATTGATGAACTTGATGTTGATGTCATTGGTGAAGGAGATTACAATTTAAGCAATGAACAGTTTGATCATTTAGTAAAAGTTTATAATTATGATGCTAAAAATAAGAGCCAAAACAAAGTGCCTCGTTCAGTATCTTTGTGTATGAATATATGTAGTATTCATACTAAAAAAGGACTTTATGTACTTGCTTATAAAAAGCTTTTGTTTGATGTCAAAAATCGCACCCTTACACAAGACGATGAAGTATCTGTTTGTCGTGAGTTCACGGTTGACGGTGTAAAGATAAGTGCTCATTGGTTTCTTGATGCAGACGAGTTCCAATTGCTTGATAAGTTTGAAGAAAATGCCGAACTTATTAAAGATTTAATTACTAAGAATAATCCTGAATACAACGGTGTTGATGATATGCCATATGTTATGGCTTTATCAAGAGATTTTACAATAAATCTTGATAAAGAGTATAATGCCATTCTTAAAATGTATGAAGATAACACGGTGACATATCCGATTAAAGCATTTTTTGGTGACTTAACGGATAAACCAAGGAGAATTAAAAATTACCCTTTGGCTTTATATAATGATAAAGTAAACCTTGACCAACTTTTAGTAATACATAATGGGTTGAAATATCCTGTTTTGTATGTTCAAGGACCTCCCGGAAGCGGAAAAACAAATACGATTCTCAATACAGTTGTTACTGCGTTTTTTAACAATAAAACCGTTTTGATTTCATCGTACAACAATCATCCGGTTGATGAAATTTATCAAAAGCTATCACATCTTAAATATAAGGGAGATGATATACCTTTTCCGATTATTCGTCTTGGTAACGGTGAAAAGCTTAAGGATGCAATTAAACAAATACGACTTTTATTTAAAATTACTTCGTCAATGCAAGTGTTTGATTCGTCATTAAACAGGAAAAAAACCTATGAAGAACACAAAACAAAAGCTTTAAGCGATTTGCTTCGCAAATATGAAGAAAAACTTGATTTGAGTGAGCGAAAGGAAATGATAAAAACAATGCTTTCTTCTTCAAGTAACCTTCCTTTTCTTGCGAATTTGCAAGGTGAACAGCTTGTCAACGTAAATAATACACTTAAAGAAATCGGTGAAATTACAGATGATGATATAAAACCTTTAATCTCACATGACAGACTGGAGCTGTTTAAATTTTTGAATTTTACATCTGCTAAGTTTATAAAGAGATTATCCGAGCCCAAATATGAAGAACTTACCGATATTATATTTACTAAAGACTTAAATGAAGCGGTAAGACAATTAAATCAGTACCTTTCAAATGATGAGAATTTTCAAAAATTTCTTAAGATATTTCCTGTTGTTGCAACAACAAATATTTCCGCTCACCGGTTGGGCGAGCCAAAACAATACTTTGATATGGTTATTATGGATGAGGCTAGTCAGTGTAATACTGCGGTGGCACTTGTTCCGATTATCAGAGGTGAACAACTTTTACTTGTCGGTGACCCACAGCAATTAAAACCGGTTATTTTGCTTGATGAGAGGAACAACCTGATTTTAAAGAAGCGATATAACATTACAGATGAATATGATTACAGAAATAAATCTGTTTATCAAACGTTCCTTTCCGCTGATGCTGTCAGTGATGAGGTTTTATTGAGTTATCATTATAGGTGCCATCCGAAAATCATTGGATTTAATAATAAAAAGTATTATAACAATAAACTTAATATTCGTTCTTCCGATAATGAAAAGCACCCGCTTGAATTTATAGAATGTCATTCAAAAGACACAACATTAAAAAATACAAGCGAAAGCGAAGCAAAAGAAATTGTTCATTATGTTAAAACTCACCCCGACAAAACGATTGCTGTTATTACACCGTTTGTAAATCAACGCAATGAAATTCAAGAGGAGTTAAATCAAAACGGAATTGCCAATGTCGATTGCGGAACCGTTCATGCGTTTCAGGGAGATGAAAAGCAAGAAATAATTTTTTCTTTAGCACTTACCGATAAGACACATGAAAAAACATATTCTTGGCTAAAGAATAACAAAGAACTTATAAATGTAGCAACATCACGCGCTAAAGAAAAATTAGTAATTATAGGCGATATGGAACAACTAAACAGACTTCATCATCCGGGGGATGATGACGATTTGTTTGAGTTATGTAATTATGTTAGTTCAAATGGAATAACAACCATTACAGAGCGTGCGCCGGAATCAAGAGCACTTGGAATTAAACCTTACAGCACCGAAACGGAAACTGCTTTTTTAGAGACGTTGAATCATGCAATAAACGCTATGATGATTACCAAAACCAAATATGTAGTTAAAAAAGAAGTGCCTATTTCTCAGGTGTTTAATTCCTCAAATCAAGTGAACGACTTATTCTATACGGGTAGATTTGACTATATAGTATATGAGCGTGACGGAAAAGAATGGTTACCGATTTTTGCGATTGAACTTGACGGTAATGAGCATACAACCGATCTTAGGGTGATTGAACGGGATAAAAAGAAACAGCAAATATGTGATGAACACAATTTCCAGCTTATTCGTGTTCCGAATAACTATGCACGACGATATAATTATGCAAAAGAAATCTTGTCGTCATTCTTCGAAAAATCAAGAAGATAATCATAATTAAAAATTTTCGTGAGGGGGCGTATTATGTCTATAAAGAATAATGACGAATTGATTGCACAAGCTATATGTGAATATGAAAAAGGTATTGTTAAAATACTTCTTTTATGCGTTGACAATCTTGAATTTGGCTTAGGCATAAACAAACTTGTGCAGATATTAAAGGGCGGACAAACTCGGTTTATAACGGACTTTTCTTTGCAAAACAATATTGGTTTTTCGTTGTTAAAACAATTTTCAAAGAAGGACATTGAATACATAACCCAAAAAGCGTCGGAGAAAGCCAATCTCCGACGCTTTTGCGAGTATATATTCAGGTCTTTACGGGAAACCCGTTGCCCGATTGCTTTTACAATTCTAAAATCGTATATATGAATTTGCCCATTTCGTCTATCACGTCCTCTGCTTGCGGAAAAACTCCGGTTGCGTTTAAATATCCGTGGCCTAGCCCGTTGTATACGACAAGCTTTGTTTTTACATTTGCGTTTGAAAGCTTATGAGCCCAAGCAACGGCGTCTTTTTTCAGATAGTCAAGCGCGCCTACTGTAATAAATGTCGGAACATTGCCGCTTGCGTCGAAAATGTACGGATTACTGTATTCGTCGGGCGAGAGTATGCCTATCTGCTTGAAATTGCAGCGTGTAAGCATTTGCATTTGTTTTATTACGCCTTTTGAAACAGATTTTTGTGACGGCTCAAATTTGTAGTCGGAATATCCTTTTTTATAATACTCGTCGGTAAAACCGAACATATTCAAGGTAGGATAGAGCAGAAGCTGCGCTTTGATTTTTCCGGTACCCTTGTATTTGGTAGAGCACGCTTGAGCAATATTTCCTCCGGCACTGTCACCGCAGACAAAAATTCTATCCTTGTCTATTTTGAATTCGCCACAGCTGCGGCTTATATATTCCAATACGTCAAAGCAATCGCTGTACGGTGCGGGATAGGCGTTTTCGGGCAAAAGCCTGTAATCTATGCTGATTACCTTAACGGCGAATTTATCAACGAACATTTTTAAGCTCTCGTCATACGGCGCGAGCGTTCCGCCGACAAATGCGCCGCCGTGAATGAAAATCATTGCCGTCCTTGTGCCTTCACATTCCGCATTTTCATATATTCTGATCGGAATATCAAATCCGTCGGAAGCTTTAATGTGTTTGTTTTTGATTGAAACGCCTTTTATATGACAGTTTGCATAAGAAATCCTGTCGCAGCCCTTTCTGAAAAAACCGAGGCTTCTCTCGGTTATTTTTAAATGAATACTGTTTAGAACAAAATCCGGGACAAGCTTTAGTTTCCTTGCCATTTTGCCTATGGGTCCGCCGAGCATGCGCGGATCTATGCCGTATTTTGATACGGCGTCGGGCGCATACTTGGCTGTGTAAGTTAAATTTCCGTCGGCTTCCGCGTAGGCTGTTCTCTTTAATTCGTTCAAGAACTCCTCGCTGTACCATTTTTTATCAAAGCTCTTTTTATTATTATTCATAATACACCTTCTGCCGATGATATGGTATAACTATATCATAATAAGGACGGTTGTCAATAAAACAAGTCAAGTGTATAATTATTAATATAAAGATTATGCGAAAGGTTTTTTATGTCTCATATTATCCCAACTCCGTTATTTGAAAAAACAGATGAAACAAAAAGATTGTTCATAAAATCTATGTCGCTTGACGAAAGAAATGTCAACGGTTCTGTTAAAGATGATTTTTATGATTTTATACGTAAACTCAAACTGCCGGTCGGAAATGATGTTGTTGTTAGTTTTACGCATGATTTTTCTCTTGAAAATGAAGAATACCGACTTGAAGTAAACGAAAAAATCACTGTGTATTCGAGTGGGGAGGCAGGAAAAGTGTTTGCTCTGCAAACACTCAAGCAGCTACTGTTTGAATACGGCCGAACGATTCCGTTTATTGCGATAAAGGATAAGCCTAAGTATAAAATCAGAGGCTTTATGCTTGATGTCGGAAGATATTTCTATCCCGTAGACGAGGTCAAGCTGTTTATTAGAAAAATGTCTCTGCACAAGCTTAATTTTCTGCATTTGCATTTGACGGAGGACCAGGGATGGCGAGTTGAGATTTACAAATATCCGTTGCTGACGCAAATCGGGTCGGTAAGGAAAAAGACGAATTTTAATCATAGGCAACATAAGGGCTATTACACAAAAGCTCAGATTAAAAGTATAGTCAAATATGCACATGATTTCGGTATTTCGGTTATGCCTGAATTTGATATTCCGGGACACAGCAGAAGTGCTCTGGCTTGTTATAATTACCTCGGCTGTTTTGAAAGAAATTTGCCGGTCGCCGACCATTGGGGAGTAAAGCATGATGTTTTGTGTGCAGGGAAAGAAAGCACATATGAATTTGTCGAGGATATAGTGGATGAACTTTGTGAGCTTTTTCCGGATAAGTATTTTCATATAGGCGGCGACGAGGTGCCGAAACACAGATGGCATCTTTGCCCGCATTGTCAGGCAATGATGAAGAAGCTTGGCTTAAATAACGAGGATGAGCTTCAGTGCTGTTTTATGAACAGAATCAATGATTATTGCGCAGGCAAGAATAAGCAGGCGTTTATGTGGAGTTGGGATTTGAAGGATGATAAGCTGCTTTCCGAAAATTTGGGCTTTACGAAATGCGGGGACATAAACACGGGCGGCAGACCGTTTATCGATACAAGTTCAAAAGCATATTATATAGATTTGCCTTACGGCTACATAAGTCTCAAAGATACTGCCAACCATAAATTATACGACGGAAATTGCCTCGGTGCGGAAGCAACGTTATGGACGGAATATGTTCCAAATATGAAAAAAGCGGACAAAATGACTTATCCTAGGCTTGGAGCTATGTGCGAAACTGTTTGGCGCGGAGAAAATTCATATGAGCAGTTTCATAATAAGCTTGATTATTATTACTCATATCTTGATAAAAACAGAATCGGATATTCAAAGCTGTATTTTGCAAATCCGAACAAGGCTCTTGGTTTTTTACAGAGGATTTGGTTTGAAAAACGACAGCTTACATGGGAAGGATTAGCAAATATTTTTGACGATTTAAAAGTTAAGTATATTGCAAAAAAGAACAGTAATTTATAATTTTATACGGATTCAGACGAGTGTGACGCTGATTAAAAAACTGTTTGCTTTTTCGCTTATGTATGAAGACCGTTACATTTATTAAGCCGGAGGAGCGGCTCGACGAGATAACAGCATATCAAATAGGAAAAGCGGATAAGTATACATGGGGCATAGTAAGAGTTTAATAGTTTAAAAAACAGAAATTGTATAAAGAAAAAAGCAGCACCGAAGGATGAGGAGCCTTCGCCACTGCTTCCTATTAAGGTAATCACTGTTTAAGTATCAAGCAAAAATTTAATAATCAAATCCTTTTTTATGCACTGCCCGCTGTCGGACGGTGCTTTTTTTCTTTCGCGAAATTTACAAACCCTATTATGAGCGGATAAGGAACTTTACAAGGAATTATTCCTATGAATTATCGCTCTATACAAATCCAAAACGATAAATCATAATAGGAGACAGTAAAAATGAGAGAGGTTTATATGAATATGAACCCAAGCGAAATTGAAAGCGAATATTTGAACGGCGTATATAACGAAATAGCGAACGCTCTCGGTATAGAGGTAGCTATGACGCTGTATTCTACATATCGTGGGCAACAAATCACGTTTCCGGTGAACTTTTTTACACACGAATTTATTGCGTCAAGAATTGTCGCGGAATATGACGGCAAAAATATCAGACAGCTTGCTACAAAATACGGGTACAGCGAAAAATGGATCAGAAAAATGATTAAAGAACACTCAAGCGGACGGAAATAGCGGTATGAATGTCTCGGCGAGGGTGCTTTGCCTTCGCCGACGGGATATAACAATTAAAAACAAAGGAGAAAAGGAAATGAAATGTGTTAATTGCGGAACCGAATACGAGGGCAAATTTTGCCCCGAATGCGGAACAAAAACGCAGGAGCCGGCACCGACGCCGTCAATGACGGAGCAACAGGTGAATTTTCAACGGCAAAAGGTCAATCAGCCGCTTGAGGCGGGTAAAAAAGGGCGTAAAAAGCTGAATAAACCCAAAAAGCCGATATATAAAAAATGGTGGTTTTATGTGATTATCGGCATAGCCTTAATTTCGATAATCGGCGCAGCTGCAAGCGGAAAGAAAACCGAAAAAATCAAATGGAATGAAATGGTTTTGAGTGCACAATTGCCTGAGCCTGCTGCAAATAAAGGAAAAATTCACGAAAATACGTCTGAGACGCTTTATATCGAGGTTGAAAATATCTCCGGCAGCCAATATGCAGATTATGTTGCCGCTTCTAAGGAAAAGGGCTTTACAACCGATGCAAAATCGACTTCTTATTCATACACGGCATATAATTCTGACGGCTACTGTCTGAACTTAACATATTATGACAGCTTAAAAAGCTTGAGTATTAAGCTCCAAAAGCCTATGGAAATGTCGGAAATATCCTGGCCCGCAAGCAACGCGGGAAATCAGCTTCCCGTGCCCGAATCTACGGTCGGCAAATTCTCTTACGAGCATGATGACGATTTTTATGTGTATATTGGTAACACGAGCAAGGAGAGCTATGACAATTATGTAAAGGCTTGCTCGGAAAAGGGCTTCACGGTGGATTACGACAAGGGCGATGATTATTACAGAGCCAAAAACAGCGAGGGTTGGAGTGTTTCAATTAAATATGAAGGCTTCAATATTATGAGCATAGACATTGATAAGCCGAGCGGCAGCTCGACCGGCAGCAACGTCACGGCAACGGCTGCGCCCGAAACCGCAAAAGCCCCCGATGAAACCAAAGCGAACGACACGCAGCTTGTCAACGGAATGCGTAAGGATTTCAAAGAGGCAATGGATAGCTATGAGGCATTTATGAACGAATATGTTGAATTCATGAAGAAATATCAAAGCAATCCGAATGATACCAAGCTGTTGGCGGATTATGCAAAATATATGAGCAAGTATGCCGATATGTGCGATAAGTTTGATAAGTGGGAAAGCCAAAACCTTAATGCAGCGGAACAGGCTTATTATATTGACGTTCAGGCGAGGGTAAGTAAAAAATTGCTTGAGGTATCAAATGCATAAAATAACAGCTGTTTAGCAATGCTGACGTGAAATATAGAAATATGTTGTTTGAGGGTAATATCTGTTTAATATGGGGTTAAATAAAGATTCTGCATTCACTCGCCAAAAGCCTATGATTAAATTCAGCAATTCTTCAGGTTTAAAAGAGAACAATGCTGTGAAAATTGATGCAGCTTGAAGTGAAATGCAATTTGCCGGAAATACAACTGTATAAAGCGAAGCGAAAAATGGAGCAAGACGATATTTAGAATATGAATTAGTTTTCTAAAATTAATCCGAGAACACCTGAAATAGTTCCCCCAAACTCCATCAAAATTTATAATTGTAAGTCAAAAAACAAAAGGTCATATCTGCAATAAGATATGACCTCTTGTTTTCACGCAATTAATCGTCAATTCAATTTTTCAAGCATTTCTTTGCAATATCTGATTTCGGCTTCGGAAAAAAGCGGTGCATACTTAGGGTTACAGACAGAAGCTTCCATAGATAAGTCTAAACGCCTATGAGCCCACAGTGTGGAAAGTCCCTCTGCCGGATTTCCCTTTTTTTGCGCATTTGCTATCAGCCGCCGTGCAGTTTCAACACCGCCGTATCGTGATAACATCTGATTAAAGCGTGTCGGATTGTATCCGCACGTTTTTTTCGCCTCAATCATTTTGGACCGTAATTCTCCTTCAAATTCTATTGCCAATTTATCCATATAATAACCGCCTTTTATATTTTTGTGAAATTCTTTATACGATTTTCTATTTGTTAAAGCAAAATATCCGCCCCACGCCCAAATGGTACACAGTAGGATTTAATACGGATTTTTAAACAAAATATCATACCAAAATCTGAGAAAGAGAGTAAGTAAAAAACATATCATAATTTCTCTGCGTACTCCTTGGTAAGAATCAACTCGCCGCGCCCGTTTTCGGCTATACCTGCCCACTCTAAAACCGCTGCTAAAACAAATACGGGATCAAAAACAGAATCACCCGTTTTTCGTCCTCTGTGAAGTGCTACCGTTCCGACCACGGTGTTTTCCTCACAACCCGCTTCTCCGAGCTTGCAGTTTCTGCCGTTTCCTTTTTTTGCGCTGCCGCCCTGTCTGTAAAGCAAATCAACAATAACGTCAAACACCGTATAATCATACGCAGGCTTAATCGGGAGCTTATCGCTTATAAATGTTGTTCCGTCCGGTTCTGCGTAAATCTCACAAGGAAGTCCTCTTGCTGTATATACGGTTACATGACCGCCGTGTTCTTTCAACTTTGCTTTGATGATTTCGGAAGCGAGGTTGCTTGTATAATCTACATTCATACAACTCACATCGGGTTCCTTGGGTAACGCATCATTCGTCGCGCCGCCGAGATTTAGGGCCTCAAGCAAGTTATCCAATTTCTTTTTAGCTGTCGAATATGATATTTTCATATCGGATTGTACCTCCTTCATATTTCCTCTGTTCCTTAAAAAAGCTGTTAGAAAATCAAGTTGATCGCTGTCGAGCAAATCAAAAGCACTGATGTCAAATACATTTCTGAGCTCCATTCCGCAATCGGGACACCGCAGGGTAGTAATCTGTAACGCTCCGTGGCATGCAGGACATTTTGAAATAAGTTTATTCATTTACAATCACCTCTTATGTTTACATTATATAATTAGATTGCAAATTTGTCAATATAGTATTTAATAATTTTAAATACTATTTTTAAATGTAAAAGAATATTTGTTTCTGTTTTGTAAATCCGACGTTGTCGACCCATGGTATTCAGGCGACTTTGACAAAGCATACAATGACATAGAAAAGGGCTGTAATGCTCTTCTCAATTTCCTCCTCTTTGAAAATTCTTGACTTTGATTACAAAAGTTGATACAATACAATAGCTCACTCGGAGGGCTGGTTATCGTATGGAAATAACAAGCCGGATAAGGTGCAGGCTGAAATGCCCGTTCCATATCCGGTCTTTTTTAATATTCAAGGAGTAGGTATGGATCTTTTAAAGGATAATGTCGGTAAGCTTTACCGCAAATTTTTTATAGCTTCATTCGGAAGTGCACTGATAGCGTGTATTTACGGACTTGTGGATATGGCTATGGTAGGGCAGTATCACGGACCGGACGGCTCTGCCGCAATGGCGGTAATTGCCCCGATTTGGAATATTATATACAGCTTTGGGCTTTTGTGCGGTATAGGCGGCTCGGTGATTTATGCCGTCGCAAGGGGAGAACGCGATGACGTAAAAGCGGCAAACGGATATTTTACCTCTGCATTTATACTCGGAACTTTATGGGCGTTGATACTTTGGGTCTTGGTGTGGGTCTGCGAAGAACCGCTTCTCAGGCTTTTCGGCGCAAATGACGCACTTATGCCGCTTTGCAAAGAATATATGGTAGCCCCAAAGCTTACTGTTCCCGTATATGTATTTATAAATCTGCTCTCGTCGTTTCTCCGCAATGACGGTGACCCCGGCAGAGCCACAAAAGCCGTTATTTTCGGCGGTATATTCAATGTGTTCGGAGATTATTTCTTTGTGTTCACATTGGATATGGGAATTAAAGGCGCGGGAATTGCAACAGCAATGGGAGCTTCAATGTCCGTTCTTGTGATGCTTACGCATTTTATCAGCAAAAAGAATACGTTGAAATTCGTAAAGCCTCTCAGAATACTTAACAGCTTTAAAATGATAAGCGTCAACGGATTTTCTTCGTTTATAGTTGACGTGGCAATGGGCATAGCCACAATGCTGTTTAACCGCCGCGTAATGGAGTATCTCGGTACGGACGCACTTGCGGTTTACGGAGTAATAGTTGTTGTAGGCACTCTTGTACAGTGCTGCTCTTACGGTATCGGTCAGGCGGCACAGCCCGTAATTTCGCGTAATTTCGGTGCGGGACTTACAGACAGAATTAAGACAATGCTTAAGTACAATATCATAACCGCCGCCGTTTTCGGAGCAATTTGGACGGTTCTCTCTATGGCTATGCCGCAGGTGTTTATAAAGCTGTTTATGACGCCCACTCCCGAGGTGCTGTCAATAGCTCCCGGAATAATCAGAATTTATGCGATTTCATTTGTACTGCTGCCGTTTAATATCTATTCAACGTACTATTTCCAGGCTATTATGAGAGCCAAGATATCACTTATCGCATCAGTTGCAAGAGGTATTGTAATAAGTGGTGCTCTGATACTTTTATTGCCTGTTGCTTTCGGCGGAAATGCAGTTTGGTGGGCAATGCCCATCACAGAAGCCGTTGTATTTGTGTATTCGGCTGTTATGATGAAAAAAGTGAAGCTGTCAAGATAGTATTCTGCTGTCGAGCAAAAACCGAGTCATTGCAAAAGCAGTCAAAATGGTGTATGCTTATCTTGATTTTTACTGAAAAGAGGAGTTTTCGGTTGACTGTTGACGAAGCACTCTCAAGGCTTCAAAAATCTGCTTTCAGAGCTAAATTTCATCTGTCCGACGAGGACATAAATTATATCGACAAAAAAGGCTTGGATACCGTAAAAAGCCATGCGGAGGATTTTATAAAGAAACGTCTTGCACCGGCGGTTATACCAAACGACGGCAAGCAAACGCCGATGCGCGGTCACCCCGTGTTTAAGGCTCAGCATGCCTGCGCCTGCTGCTGTCGAGGGTGTTTAAATAAGTGGTATCATGTAGAAAAGGGCAGAGAATTGTCTTATGACGAGCAAAGGCGGATAGTCAATCTGTTAATGGCTTGGATAGAAAGAGAATACCGCAGTTATAAAAATAATACATAAAAGCAGTCCCGTGAAGGAGAGTAAACTTCACGGGACTTTTTCTTTATTCAATTATTCGCTTACTAAGTTTTTAATTACCTCAACCATCTTGAGCATAGCATTTACAGGTATTGCTTCATAAATACTGTGGAAGTTCATTCCGCCGGTTGAAAGGTTGGGGCAGGGCAGACCCTCAAACGAAAGCCTTGCACCGTCGGTTCCGCCGCGTATCGGTGTAATTTGCGGCTCCACACCGGCTTTACGCATTGCCTTTTTTGCTCGTTCTACTATGTCTATATGCTCTTTAATGACATCAAGCATATTGTAATAGCTGTCTTTAATTTCAGCCGAAGCCGTGTTTTCTCCGTATTTGCGGTTGAAAAATTCAACAAGTACGGTAATAAATTCCTTGCGCTTTGCAAAGCTTTGCTTGTTGTGATCTCTGATTATCATATGAAGAGTTGCCTTGCTCTCGTTGCCGTTAACCGATGAAACGTGATAAAATCCCTCGCGATTTTCGGTGTGCGCGGGAGCTTCGGCGGCAGGAAGCATATTTATAAATTCCGCAAGATACAAAACAGCGTTTTTCATCTTGTTTTTAGCCGAGCCGGGATGCGTGTTGACTCCGTTGAAGGTTATTTTTGCACCTGCCGCGTTGAAGTTTTCATATTCTATTCCGCCAAGCTCTCCGCCGTCAACGGTATATGCAAAATCCGCGTCGAAAGTTTCAAAATCAAACTCGTCGGCACCACTGCCTATTTCTTCATCTGGTGTAAAACAAATTGAAATTTTGCCGTGACTAAGAGTGCTGTCACCGCTAAGCTCACAACACGCCTCGATTATTTCGGCAATACCGGCCTTGTCATCCGCGCCGAGAAGCGTTGTTCGGTCGGTAACTATAATATCCTCGCCCGAATATTTGGCATCTATCATCGGCGCATTTGTGCCGTCAAATTTTATTATTTTTGCTTTGACGTCTTTTCCGCTGACATCGGGAGACGTGTCCATATGAGAAATTAATCCGATTTTGGGCAGCTTCTCAAATCCTTTTGTAGCAGGTATATGTCCGTAAACATAACCGTATTTATCACGGTAAGCGTCACTTACACCTATGCTTTTCAGCTCTTTTACAAGGTAATCCGCAAGAACTGTTTGTTTTTCCGTTGACGGTATGCTCTCGCTGTTTTCGTTTGAGGTCGTTTCGAATTCGACGTATCTTAAAAATCTGTCAATAACACTCATCTTATTCATTCCTATCTGAAAAAATTATGCCTTTTCGGTACAAAATGATTTTAACATACGGCTATTATCTTTTCAAGCATATAAAAACCGCCCGTACCTTAAACGATACGGGCGATCTGTTTTTGTGCTTAGTGTCTTAAGAGAAATTACTTCTCAAGGGTAGCATACTGGAAGTACCAATAGCCGCACGGGCTGTGCCATACGCCCTTAAGCTCGGGCTTCTGGAGCCAGAAGTCATTGTAATAAGCAACGGGGATGCAGGCGTAATCTTCCATCATGGTCTTTTCAGCCGCGTGGAGAGCCGCAAAGTGAGCTGCGGAGTCTGCAACCTTAGAGTTAGCAATGTCAGCGTCAAAAGCAGAGCTGTTGTATTTACCGTCGTTGTTGCCGTTGGTAGAAACGAAGAGCTCAAGCATATTTGAGGCGTCATTATAGTCCATTACCCAGCCGTTGCGGGCCATATCGTAATTGCCTGCACGACGCTGAGGAGTGAATGAAGACCATTCAACAATGTCTATCTTCATAGTGATACCGAGCTGAGCATAAGCACTCTGGAGATACTCTGCAAGAGCCTTGTGGTAACCTGCATCGTTTGTTGAGTAGGTGATGGTCGGGAAGCCCTTACCGTCGGGATATCCTGCCTCTGCGAGAGCCTTTTTAGCCTCCTCGAGATTAGCCTGATAATCCTTGCTGATATAGGTCTCTCCGCCGTTTTCCTTAACTGCGTTATCGAAGAACATACCCTCGTTATCAACAACGCCGGGACCTGCAAAGTTATATGCGGGGGAGTATGTGCCCTGCATTATGGTGTTTGCAATGTAGTCGCGGTCAATTGCAAGGTTAAGAGCCTTGCGGACATTCTTGTTGTTGAAGGGAGCCTTGTTAAGGTTCATGCTGAGATAGTAGGTGCCGAGAATGGTGTCAACATAGAATTCTCCGCCGTCAGCAGCCTTCTTGAGAGTCGGGATTTCCTCGGTGGGAACATCCTTAATGAGCTGAGCCTCGCCGCTGTTGTATGCGGTGAAGGAAGCACTTGAGTTTTCGAGAAGCAAGAATGTGAGCTTGTTGTTAACTATGCGCTTTGAATCCCAACCACCTTTGTAGTTCGGGTTCTTTTTGCATACAATGCGCTCACGGGGAGTCCATTCGGTAATCATGTACGGACCGTTGCAGACATAAGTATCGGGTTTTGTAGCCCAAGAGTCACCGTTAGCTTCAACGGTAGCCTTCTGTACGGGGCTCATAGTGCCGAATGCAACGATTTTGTCAAAGTAAGAGCAGGGGTAAGCAAGCTTGACTGTAAGAGTTTTGCCGTCCTCGCTTGCTACAACGTTGAGCTTGTCGGGATCGGGAGTAGTGGTGGGCTTACCGTCTTCATCCGGATTGCCGATAGCGTCCTGATAGCCCTCAACCATACCGATAACAGTCTCGGCATAGGGAGCGGCAAGCTCTGTGTTTGTAAGGCGCTTAAAGGTATACTCAAAGTCTTTGGCGTTAAGCTCGGTGCCGTCAGACCATTTAAGACCGTCACGCATTGTGAAAGTCCAAGTAAGACCGTCATCGCTTACAGTGTACTTTTCAGCCTGACCGGGCTGAACCTTGTTGTCCTCATCAATTATGAGAAGTGTCTCATAGAGCGTGATGAGCATATTGCCGCCGTCAACAGCACTGTTAAGAGCGGGATCGAGCGTTTCGGGGTTAGGTCCTATCTGAACCGTTATACCGGCGTCGTCCTTTTTGCTGTTGCCGCATGAACTCAGGAGTGCCATTGCCGACAGACACATGACAACTGCGAGTATCGCAGCAATAAGTCTTTTGGTTTTCATTAAATACATCTCCTTCTTATAGCAACTCGCGCTGCTTAAAAATATATCCATTGTGCTCCAGATGCACAATAAACAACTATTTTACCTTGTCAAGGTGATGGCAAGCTGCAAAATGGCCTGCCGAGATTTCGCGAAGCTCCGGGCATTTTTCGGCGCAAAGGCCGTCGGCATACGGGCAGCGGGTCCTGAAACGGCATCCGCTCGGGGGATTCAGAGGACTCGGAACATCGCCCTCAAGAGGAATTCTGTGAGATGAGCGCGCAATTATCGGGTCCGCCTCCGGTATAGCCGAAATAAGGCTCTTAGTGTATGGATGCGCGCTGTGTGTTATAAGCTCGTAGCTGTCGGCGAGCTCAACGAGCTTGCCGAGATACATTACGCCTATACGGTTTGAAATATGTCTTACGACACTTAAATCGTGCGCTATGAAAAGGTAGGTGAGACCAAGCTCGTTCTGCAAATCCTCAAACATATTGACGACTTGCGCCTGGATTGAAACGTCAAGAGCCGATACAGGCTCGTCGCATACGATAAATTCCGGATTTACCGCAAGAGCTCTCGCTATGCCGACGCGCTGTCTCTGACCGCCCGAAAACTCGTGCGGATAGCGGTTGGCGTGCTCGCTGTTAAGACCGACGGTCTCAAGAAGCGATATGATTTTGTCGCGCCTTTCCTTTTTGTTGGCGGCAAGATGATGAATATCAATAGCTTCGCCGACAATATCTCCTATCGTCATACGCGGGTCAAGACTCGCATACGGGTCCTGAAATACCATCTGCATCTTTCTTCGATAGGGGAGCATATTCACCGCGATTTTTTTCTTTTTGTCAAATATGACGTCTCCGTCATATATTATTGTTCCGTCTGTGGGCTCGTAAAGCCTTAAAAGAGTGCGCCCTACTGTGGTTTTACCGCAGCCGGATTCGCCGACGAGTCCGAGAGTTTCGCCTTTTTTTATATAAAACGAAACATCGTCTACCGCCTGAACGTATTTTTTCTTTTTGCCTCTGCCTCCGGCAGGAAAGTACTGCTGCAAGTGCTGTACTTCTATGAGCTTTTTATCGTCACTCACAGTCTTTCTCTCCTTCCTCAAATTCTTCTTTTTGAAGCAGCCAGCAATGGCTGTAATGTGTGTCGCTTAAAACCGTTTTCGGCGGCATTTGCTTTAAGCATATCTTCATGCATTTTGAACATCTCGGTGCAAACGGACACCCTGCCGGCGGGTTGAGAAGATCGACCGGCTGCCCCTCAATCGGTACAAGCCTTTCCTTACTTTCGACATTCAGCTTCGGAATGGATTTTATAAGACCCTTTGTGTATTCGTGCTTCGGCTCATAAAATATCTCGTCTGCCGTGCCGTATTCAACTATATGACCCGCATACATAACTGCAATTTTTTCGCACATACTCGCGACAACGCCAAGGTCGTGAGTTATCATAATTATGCTCATTCCGAGCTTTTTACGCAAATCCTGCATAAGGTCAAGTATCTGCGCCTGAATTGTGACGTCAAGAGCCGTTGTAGGTTCGTCGGCTATTAAAAGCTTCGGCTCGCAGGCAAGAGCTATGGCAATCATAACTCTCTGGCGCATACCGCCCGAAAGCTCGTGCGGATACTGTTTAAGTCGCTTGGTAGGCTCGTTAATGCCTACAAGCTCCAAAAGCTCCTTAGCGCGCTCATATGCCTGTTTTTTGTCTTTATCCGTATGCAGCCTTATAACCTCTGTTATCTGGTTGCCTATTGTGTAAACGGGATTAAGGCTCGTCATAGGGTCCTGAAATATTATGGAAACCTCGTTCCCTCTTATCTTTCTGAAATCCTTATCGGTCATCTTTTCAATTTCGTGACCGTTAAATCTGATTGTTCCGCCTATAAGCTTGCCCGGGTAGGCGGTAAGCCCCATTATTGAATATGCCGTGACGGATTTTCCCGAACCCGATTCACCGACTATTCCGAGGACCTCGCCTTCATCCATCGAAAACGAAACGCCGTTAAGTGCTTTGACTTCGCCTGCGGGAGTAAAGAACGACAGCTTCTCGTCTTTTATTTCCAAAAGTTTTTCACTCAAAATATTTACCCTCCTTTAGTTCTTGAGCTTCGGGTCGAACGCGTCGCGCAGCCCGTCTCCGAGAAGGTTAAAGGCAAGTATGATAACGCTTATAAGTAACGCCGGTAAAAACAGCAGATAGGGATAAGTGTTCATACCCTTTACGGCCTCCGTTGCAAGAGAACCGAGCGACGGCATGGGAGCCGTAACGCCGAGTCCGAGGAAACTCAAATAGCTTTCGGTAAATATTGCGGAGGGTATCTGAAGCGTGGTTGTTACTATAAGAGTACCTATGCAGTTCGTCAAAAGGTGCTTTCTGATTATACGCGAATTGCTTGCACCGAGTGCTCTTGCCGCGGTAACGTATTCGGACTCCTTGAGTACAAGTATTTGAGAACGTGTTATTCTTGCCATACCTACCCAGTATATCAAAACGAATACAAGGAATATTGCTATAAGGTTAGGTCCCATTCTCTGCATCCAAGTAAAACCCGGATTTGCAGAGAGCGCTTCGAGTCGCGGCTTTAGTGAGGTTGCAAGCAGAATTATTAAAAGTATATCGGGAATGGTATATAAAATGTCGGTAAAACGCATCATTATATTATCGACCCAACCGCCGGCAAAACCGGCTATTGCACCGAACAGCGAGCCGACTATAAGAACCAGCGCTGCGCACACAAGACCTACCGTAAGGCTTATTCTTGTGCCCATCATAAGGCGAACGGCAAAGTCTCTGCCGAGCTTATCCGTTCCGCAGATGTGAGGAAATACCTTTTGACCCGCGTCTATTTGCGCCTGTTCTGTTTCGCTGTACTGAAACGGGGAGAGGTTCTCGCTGTATTTTATTTGCTGCTCATAGCTGTACGGCCAAAAGCTGGGAAGAATGTAAGCAAAAACCACTATCAGTAAAATAAAGACAAGACTTATCATGGCAACCTTGTTTTTACGCAGACGTCTGAAGCCGTCCTTCCAAAAGTTGACACTGTCTCGCATTACAACAAGGTTTTCTTTTTCCGTCGTTGTAGCCGGTATAAAATCGTCTGCCTTCAAATGCAGACTCGGAAATTTTTTGTTCATCGGCGATGCCGCTCCTTACTTAAGTTTGATTCTCGGGTCGATTATTTTATACAGTATGTCAACTATGACGTTTGCAACTATGATAAGTGTCGCAAGGACAATTGTTGTTCCCATTATCATGGTGTAGTCGCGGTTGACTATGGCCGAAACAAATTCACGGCCGAGACCGGGTATTGCAAATATCTGTTCTACTATAAACGAGCCCGTCATAAGGCTTGCGAGCATTGGTCCGACGTATGTTATTACGGGGAGTATTGCGTTTCTGAGAGCATGCTTGAAGAGTATTTTGAAGTTTGAAAGGCCTTTGGCTTTTGCCGTTCTTATATAATCCTGCCCCATAACGTCCAAAAGACTTGAGCGCATAAGCCGCGTTATATATGCCGTCGGGTAAACCGACAGCGCCGTCACCGGCATTATATATGACGACAGCGTGTTAAGACCTACCGTTGGCAGTAGATTTAGCTTGCTGCCGAATGTATACAGTAAAATTACGCTGATTATAAAGCTCGGTATTGCGATACCGCACGTCGCGAGCACTATAATAAAGTTATCGGCAAATTTACCTCGGTTGTATGCCGAAAGACATCCGAGCGGTATGCCTACAAGAAGAGAGACGAGAACAGCTATTCCGGCGAGCTTTGCCGATACGGGGAATTTAGAAAAAATAATGTCCGATACGGTTCTTCCTCTTTGACGTAAGCTTACGCCCATATCGCCCTTGATAAAATCGGTAATATAGGTTATATATTGCTCAAATAAAGGCTTGTCCAATCCGTATTTTGCTGCGAGAGCTTCCTGTGCAGCCTTGCTTATGGATTTTTCCGCAACGAACGGACCGCCGGGAACAAGGTTCATAAGGAAAAACGTCAGCGTGGCAACAATGAAAATGCTGAGCAAGCCCATTGCTATGCGCTTGATGATGTACTTGGTCAAATGATAGACCCCCTGTTAATTTGTGTATTTTTTTCAAAAGACATAGAAGTCTTTTTATATTATTGTCTCAAATAACCAATTATTGCTAAATCACAGGTATTCTTGACGATATTATTCGTACATTTTAGCACAATGTCTCACTAAAATCAAGATTTTTGCCTTGTATTTATTCAATTATTCCGCAAAGCAAAGCATTTTTTCGTGATATGTACCGATATAAGACATTTTGCCCCATAAATAACGATTTAAAAATATTTGTAATTTTTTCTTGACAAAGAAAGAACGGCGTGATAACATTGTGGCAACATCTAAAAACCTGTGATTAAGAAGAGTAGCTTTACTTAAAGCTTGCAGAGAGCGGTTGTCGGTGGAAATACCGCAGGGGAGAGTACAGCGAATGGACTTATGAGGGCGGCACGAAAGCGTTTGTGAGTAGCGGCCGACGGGTTCCGTACCCGTTATCAGAGCGGCTTATATGTAAGTATAAGAAACGAGCGGTCGGTTTATCCGGCAATTTGGGTGGTACCGCAGGATTCAAAGTCTTGTCCCATATATGGGATAAGGCTTTTTTTATTTGCTTATTAAGGAGAAAAGAATGCAATATTATTTAAGACGATGGCGATGGCGATTTTTAAAATATAACATTGTACACTGATTTATTTTAAAAATTAAGGAGTCATCATCATGAAAAAAGTAAAAATAACGGTAGCGGTAATTTTAGCGGCAATAACAATATTCTTCGTGGGCTGTACGGCAAAAAAAGACAAGGTTCCGGTAATAGGCATCAGTCAGTACGGTGAGCACGCCTCGCTTGATAATTGCCGCGAGGGCTTCCTTCTCGGTCTTAAGGAGGCCGGACTCACAGAGGGTGAGGATTACACAATAGATTATCAGAATGCTTCGTTTGACAATGCCACCGCAACACAGATTGCTAATAACTTCTCTTCCAAAAACGTCGCGCTTATGTGCGCCATAGCAACCCCCTCGGCAACAGCTTGCTACGCTGCGGCAGAGGATAAGAACATTCCGGTTGTATTCAACGCCATAACAGACCCCGGTGAAGCAGGTCTTACAACAGGCAACATCACGGGCGTTTCGGATAAGCTTCCCGTTGACCCGCAGCTTGAGCTTATAAGAAAACTCCAGCCTGATGCAAAAACAATCGGTATCATTTACACAACAAGCGAACCGAATTCGGTATCAGCAATCGCCGAGTATAAAGAAAAAGCAGGCAACTACGGATTTACTATCGAAGCCATAGGCGTTGCCGATCAGGCGTCCGTTACACAGGCTGCCGATACTCTTATAAACAAGAAGGTTGATTGTATCACAAACCTTACCGACAATAATGTTGTAGGCGTTCTTCCGTCAATACTTGAAAAAACCAATGCCGCAGGTATTCCCGTATACGGTAGCGAAATTGAGCAGGTTAAAAAAGGCTGTGTGGCGTCTGCCGGTATCGATTATGTGGAGCTCGGCAAAATGGCAGGTAAGCTTGCCGCTCAAATTTTAAAGGGAGAAGCTAAGGCTTCCGATATTCCGTACGAAACAGTGACCGAGTACAGCACATATATAAATTCCGACGCAGCAAGCGCTATGGGATTTACCGTTCCGTCGGATGTAGCCGCAAAGGCAATAGAATGTAAATAAGGTAGTGTAAAAGAATGCTGGATCTTATTATAAGCACGTTAACTCAAGGCTTTATATACGCTCTTCTCTCCTTCGGTGTATATATTACATATAAAATATTGGATTTTCCCGATCTCACCGTAGACGGCAGTTTCCCTTTGGGAGCTGCCGTAACGGCTGTTTTACTTGTAAAGGGCGTAAATCCATATCTCGCTCTTTTAATATCTTTTCTTGTCGGAGCTCTCGCCGGATTTGTCACGGGATTTATCCACGTCCGTTTGAAGGTACGCGACCTGCTTTCGGGTATTATAACAATGACGGCTTTATTTTCAATAAATCTGCAGATAGCCGGTTCGAATCTTTCAATCGCGCGTGAAAAAGATACTATATTTACATCTCCCGTTACAATGTCGGTTTTCGGGTCGATGTCGCTTATTTTAAGAAAACTTATCGTTTCCGCAATTCTGATGATAGTCTGCAAGGTGCTTCTTGACCTTTACTTTAAGACAAAAAACGGCTTTTTGCTTCGCGCGGTAGGCGATAACAGCGTACTTGTAACCTCTCTCTCAAAGGACAAGGGCACAATAAAAATAATCGGACTTGTAATATCGAACGCTCTTGTGGCTCTTTCGGGTGCCGTTGCCTGTCAGGAGCAGCGCTCGTTTTCCGCGACGATGGGAACCGGTCAGATAGTGTTCGGCCTCGCAGCTGTGATTATAGGAACAACGCTTTTCAGACGCATAAGCTTTATAAAGGGCACCACCGCCGTAATATTCGGCAGCGTAATTTATAAAGCGTGCATACAAATTGCAATAAGCCTCGGCTTGCCTGCAAATCTTTTGAAGCTTATAACGGCTGTTTTGTTCCTGGCAATACTTGTTCTCGGCAATCTTCAGAAAGGCTCGGTGAAGAAAAATGTTGGAGCTTAAGCATATTTCAAAAATATATAATCCTGGGCTCGTTACGGAGATGTGCCTTTTCGACGATTTTAATTTTACCGTAAATGACGGGGAATTCGTCTCCGTAATAGGCTCAAACGGCAGCGGAAAAACCTCCATGCTGAATATAATATGCGGAAGTATACCCGTAAACGCAGGCGAAGTTCTTATAAACGGCAAGTGCGTGAATAAGAAGAAAGATTTTGAACGCTATGCCTATATCGGCAGAGTGTACCAAAATCCCTCAAAGGGCAATTGCCCGAATATGACGATACTCGAAAATATGTCGCTTGCCGACAATAAAGGAAAGCCCTTCGGTTTGTCATTTGCGCTCAATAAAAAACGGTATGATTTTTACCGCGAACAGCTCGCATCGCTCGGTCTCGGACTTGAGGATAAATTGCACGTGAAAATGGGCTCGCTGTCGGGCGGTCAACGTCAGGCGGTTTCACTTATTATGGCAACGCTGACACCGATAGACTTCCTTATCCTTGATGAGCACACCGCCGCACTTGACCCCAAGACCGCTGAAATAATTATGGAGCTTACCGATAAAGTAGTTAAGCAGAAAAAACTTACGGCTGTTATGGTAACGCATAATCTTCGCTATGCCGTGGAGTACGGCTCGCGCCTTGTTATGATGGACAGGGGCAATATCATACTTGATAAGGCGGGCGAGGATAAAAAGAATACGTCGATAGATGATATTCTCGCAATATTTAATAAGATAAGCATTGAATGCGGAAATTAACATTTTTTATATAAATACGTATATCAAAGCAGCTTTGAATTTTAAAACCGGTTTCTCAATTAAAAATATATAAAAATGACCGAAAGCAGAGATTATTTTCCGCTTTCGGTCAAAATTTTGGTCGGAGTGAAGGGACTCGAACCCCCGGCATCCTGCTCCCAAACGCATTTGTGATGTCACTTTCCGCTAAAAATAGCTTTTTCCGCCCCTTTCCGCTCGGAAAACTGTGCTCTTCGGCGCTCTTATCTCCACTGTTTCCGAGTGCTCCGAAACGGTAGGTGGTCTGTTATGTGGTCAACAGGGATTTCTGCAGAATAATACACACTACACGCCTTTCGTTATCACTCGAGAGGCAATCGCTTTTTATACGGTTATTATAACTCTGAACAGCACCTGATTCAAGTCAAAATTTGCACCGCAGTAGACAAAGAAAAAGAGATCAAGCTTCTTCGGAGAGACTAAAAAGAATTTCCATCTCCTCAATAAGTGTTTTCATTTCCGTTAATAGCACGGGACCTTTCGTTATTACTTTTGAATCAGTTGGTGTTTCAATGATATAGGGAATGCCATCTTCTAAATCGGGTGCTTTCTTGGATGTATCAAAAACCACGGGTTCTATAGGGACGGGTTGTCCCTGCTTTTTATATGGATATCGATAACGATCTGCACCGATATCTTTTTTGTTTAGTTTTTCGATAGCTTTATTGAGAGAAACTACACTTCCTTCCGGAATGTGATAAAGCGTTTTAAAATGATTCCAAAGTAATCCTACGGAATGGGTTTGGTTCAATTTTCGGCCCCCAATGGTGATTCTATTTGCAGCAATTCTTCTTGCTTTTTGTGTTTCTCTAATAATAAGTCCTTTCAGGAGCAATTCGATTGAATGTCTAAGGAGGAACGCTGTGGGGTTGTATAAGTACGGTGCATCGAAGATATTTACATGTAATGTTAATGCAGCGACGTGGTATTCGAACGCCATATCAAAATATTTTTGAGCCGTTTTATTCAAGTGGGTTCTCCTTCCGTTCTTGCCTATTTATCTCCATTATATCATGCAAAGTACTTTTTCACAATACTGCAATGGTAAGAATCTGTGATGAAAAACCGAAAAATACTGAAATCGCAGTATTTCTCTGCCGAAAACTGTTGCTATTTGGCGTGGAGTATGGTATAATAACTAAAAGTGATAAAATGCACTGACTATAACTAATTATGAGGTGTAATACAATGGCCGCAAGCTATAAAAAATTATTCAAGCTTTTAATCGACCGTGATATGAAAAAGAAAGAGCTCGCCGAAAAAGCCGGCATCAGCATAGCCACCATCACCAAGATGGGCAAAGACGGTGCAGTAGTTTCCAGCGATGTGCTCGTAAAGATATGTACTGCGCTTGAGTGCACAATGGATGATATTGTCGAAATAGTGCCAGAGCAAAAGCAGTAATTTATAGTGAAAAGGGATAAAGATACAAGATGAACTATTTATCGGTAAAAGAAGTAGCACAACTTTGGAACATAGGAACTTGCATGATTTCAAAATACTGTATTGACAATAGAATACCCGGTGCAAAAAAAGAAAATGGGAAATGGTTAATACCTAGTGATGCAGTAAAGCCAATTGATATTAGAAAAACAAAACTTAAAAAAAAATCAAAGTTTACATTTGTGGATTTATTCTGCGGAATAGGCGGCTTTCATCAGGCAATGACCTCTCTTGGAGGCAAATGTGTGTTTGCGTGTGACATCAATGAATTGTGTCGTAAGGTATACGCAGAAAATTATAAAGTTGAAGGCGATGAATTGATTATTGCAGCTGATATAAAAAAAGTTGCGAAAGAAAATACTATTCCTTTATTTGATGTGCTATGCGGTGGTTTCCCATGTCAAACATTCTCCAAAGCCGGAAAGCAACATGGTTTCAAAGTTGTAGAAGATGAAAACGGTGGCACCGATGACAGAGGACAATTATTCTTCCGTATTGTTGATATATTGAAAGACCATCCGGAATGCAAATATGTTGTACTAGAAAACGTGCGTAATCTCGCAGATAAAGAAAATGATTGGAAAGTGGTTTGTGACGAACTCAAGAAACTTGGGTTTATTATAACGGAGGAACCAATCATAGAATCGCCACATAATTTTGGAGTTCCACAAGTTAGAGAGCGCGTTTATATTCTTGGAATTAGAGAAAGCGCTGTAAAAACTGATGTGTTACACGAAAACAAAAAAATCACTCGAGAGATGCTGAATATAAGTTCATATTATAGAAAATGCCCTCAAAATTGCATTCCTATGTTATTGGATGAAGTTGCCGACCCAAACTATTATGTTCCTGATGAAATAGCGACAGTTTTGGATATATGGGAGGAATTTCTTCAAAATGTAAAAGGAATTAAGAGCCCTTTCTGGCTTCATAAAGCTGGTATTGGCATATATGATGACGAGCAGTATAAAAGCGACCCAGGCATTGGGTATCAGGAGATGCCAGAATGGAAAAAAGAAATGGTCTGGAAAAGTCGAGAAATGTATAACAATAATCACGAATTTATTGATGCATGGGCTGCCCGCTACAATATGACCGAGAGAAGTTTAATACATCAGAAATTTGAATGGAATGCATCGCGTGATTGCACCACCATAAAACAAGGCATTACACAGTTTAGACAGTCGGGAGTACGAGTAAAGAATCCTGATTATTTTCCATCGCTTGTTGCTATGAACAATACGCCTATTGTTTGGGATGAAGCAGCACAAAGATATCGATATCTCTCTCCGCACGAGGCCGCAAAATTGCAAAGTTTTAAAGATGATTTTATATTCAATGAATCCGATTCGGTTTCGTACAGACAACTTGGAAATTCAGTGAATGTAAAGATATTAAAAATTCTTTGCACACAGTTATTTTCTTTGAATAATGAATAGTTAAGGAGAAGAAAAATGGGTAAAAAGATAAACATCAGACCTACAAGCAGTGTTTATGCAACATATAAAAGACTCAGTTATCAGCCTTGGACTGCTATTGCTGAATTTGTAGATAATTCTACACAGAGTTTTTATGATCATAAAGACGAATTGATGGCGCTCAAATACGCAAAAGGCTTACAAATTACTATTAATTACATAACAAGCGAGCCTGGTGGAGATCGCATTGAAATATATGACAATGCTTATGGAATGGAATGGTATGACTTCCAACGAGCAATCATCTTGGATCGCCCACCGGTTAATACAGACGGTAGAAACGAATTTGGCATGGGACTCAAAACTGCAGCTTGCTGGTTTGGTTCTGTTTGGTCGGTTGAGTCAACGCAACTTGGCTCGAAGACTAAATACTATACGGAAATCGATATCGATCAACTTGGAAAATACAAAACAGAAGAAATTGATGTTAAGGAAGAATTGTCAAACCCCAAAGAACATTTCACAAAGATTGTTATACGCAAACTAAACAAAAAAATTAGTGGCCCACGTACCATAAGTAAAGTTAAAGATCTGCTTAGTAGTATATATCGCGAAGATATCAGAAGTGGATTTATCAAAATCTACTATAACGGAACCTTGCTGCAATTTAAGGAAGCGCCCGTTTATACCGAGGAAATTAATGGTGTTATAAAAGAGTGGAAGAAAAATGTAGATTTCACGATTACCCATGAGGATAATGAACTTTCGGTAAAAGGCTTTATTGCAATTAGAATACCCGGTAGTGTTAAAGACGCTGGCTTTACGCTGCTTAGAAGAGGACGCGTAATAGTTGGCGGATCAGAAGGAAACTATCGTCCAAATGAATTGTTTGGCGATTCAAATTCATATGCATGGCAACGTCTATATGGAGAATTACATATGGATAACTGGCCGGTTACACAAGCTAAAGATAACTTTGATTGGCATAATAGCGGTTTGGAAGAATCTTTTATTGAAAAACTCGAACCGTTAACAAGAGAGTTTCGCCGAAAAGCTGAGAATATTCGTGTGCGTGAACGCATTAACACAAATGACCTTGTTCAGTCAGCGGTAACAGGTTTATCAGAGTCCGGCTTGTTAGAAAATGTTGATATAGAAATAGTCGACAGAAATTCCACACGAAGTGATTATGAAGGAGATTTAGGCTATCACGCTCCTAATGAGGACGAACCAACAGAAACTAATCCTGCTGAAATTGAAGAAATTGTAGACACCAATGATGAGGGCGTTATAATTGATGGCGGGAATCAGGTGAATTATAGATTTAAATATAAAGGAATCGATTATTTATTTCATATTATATTTGATGTTACAGATCCCACATTACACTGGTTGCTTGTTGAAGAAAATGGTAAAAGTGAGTTTACACTATCAATCAATATGAAACATGCTTTTTTTAAACCACTTATTGAAAAGCGTGAATTTCTTCCGATTATGACACGAATGTCAATAGCGTTAGTTTTAGCTGAGATAGAGTCACAAACATTATCACCAGACGGAAGAATAGAACCTAGTGATATCCGTCTAAAGATGAATGAAATATTAGAAAATGTACGTAAAGGGGATGGACACGATGACTGAAGATTTGATATCCGTATCCGAAGTTAATTCAGAAACAGCAGTGTGGAATATATTTATGGATGGCTTTTTCAAAAGAAAAGCGGAGCAACAAATGCTTTCTGATGATATGTCACAGGATGCAGTTGATACTATTTTTTCGAATGCGGTTCGTATACTAAGCCATTGTCCAAATCCAAAAGCGGGCAAAGATGTGGCAGAAACCGGTATTGTTATTGGTAAAGTTCAAAGCGGTAAAACATCTAATTTCATTTCTGTCTTAGCACTAGCTTTTGACAATGGTTATGATATCGCCATAGTTCTTGGTGGTAATACATTAGATTTGTTGAAGCAAAATGCATCCAGAATAGAATCAGCGTTTAACGTTGATTCCGAAAAGTTGACTGTTTTAAAAACTAATGATAATAAATCACTTATTAATTCTGCTAGAATCAAGGAATTTCTCGAGAATGGTAGAAAAACTATCGTTGTCGGATTAAAGCATTATAAGCACATAGACAAAATTGCAGAGATTTTTGATAATGAGTATCTTGCGGGAAAATCTGTTTTAATTATCGACGACGAAGGTGACCAAGCAACATTAAATACCAAGGCTTATTTAAGTTCCATGAGTTCAACTTATGAGTCTGTAGTTAATTTAAAAAGTAAACTTAAAAGTCACTGTTTTATTTCCATTACTGCCACGCCTCAAGCCAATATCCTAATTCAAACATTTGATAAATTATCACCTGATTTTGGAGAATTGGTATATCCCGGTGAAGGTTATTGTGGACTTCAGGAATTTCACGGAGAAAACAGCGATAAATATATATACGAAATTCCTTCGGAAGAAAACAATTTACTGGATGATAGTGGCATTCCCAAATCCGTATTTGAAGCAATGGCAATATTCTTTGTGGGAAATGCGATTCGAAAAAGCAGAGGAGATATGGGTAATCATGCTATGTTAATACACCCGAGCCAAAAGAAATATGATCACCAAATCGTAGTGACAAAAATACAAGGTATATTAGACGATTGGAAAACAAAAGCCAAAACAAAACTTGCGGGAAGAAATGACATTTCGTACTCAACTCTAAAGAAACATCTCATAAAGGCATACGATTCGTTTGTTCGGGACGGTGTGATTTGTGTTCCTTTTGACGAACTTGAAATTACCATTTTGGATTCAATAAAAAGATGTTCACCTGTCTTAATATGTAATAGTGATGAAAACGCCAGTGAAAATGCTAAGTTATACAAAACCAATATATTTGTTGGTGGTAACCTTGTTGAACGAGGGATAACCATTAAAGGACTTGCTGTCACCTACATAACAAGGCGTGCCAAAGGGAAAACAAATGTTGATAATACCGAGCAGCGAGCACGCTGGTTTGGCTATAAGGCACAGTTTCTTGATGTTTGCAGAGTCTTTACAACTAAAGACATTAAAGATGATTTTGCGAGTATTCTTGAGCATGATGACGATATGTGGGCATCAATAGAAAGAGCACGTGATAGGGGAATTGCTTTTAAGGATATGCCGCGTATTTTCATTTTGGCGCGTAGTACATTTCTGCAATTAACCAGAAAGAATGTTGCAAAAACTGCACCTTATGCATTGTCAGAATGGAAGCCGCAAAGATATCTTCCTATGGATGAGAGTATTGCACTTCAAAACACTGAAACGATAAAAGCGTATAGAGCAAACCATATAACTGAACTGATTACAGAAACACATAATGCAAGGCAGGTTCATAAAATTCTTGCTGGGCAAGCATATACCGATGTTTATGAGAATTTACTGTCAAAATTGTGTTATTTGGATGACGAAATACTTAACAAGGACTACTTTTTGACATTAAGAGATGCTTTAGAAAAAGCTGATATTTCCCCTGTTGTAGATTTGTATTGGGTAAGAGATGTTGAGCATTCAACCCGTAAAATAAAACAGGATGGTTCCATACAGCAATTGTTTCAGGGACGAAATCCCAATACTGCAAGTCCTTTGTACTATGAAGGCGACAGAAGTTTGGTGAATAAAGAACCCGAACATATTCAAATTCAAATTCACTATGTGAAACCTACTAATATTAAAGAAATCAATTTTTATTCGCCAGTTCTTGCACTTTATGTGCCTAATTCCTGTGCAGAAAAATTAGAAAATATGGTGGTGAGATCTTGATGAATAACAAGGATATTTTTGAAAAAATCTATTCGCTTATTGTTCCGTCTACAAATTATTTAGTTTTTCAAGTTGAATCAAATAATTGCTTTTTTGGAAAAGATGCAGAAGGAAATGTAGTATTTATGATGCGTTCGTCCTCGCCCAAAATTCCAACTGTTCATCAAGAGACAAAATCTCTTAAATTTGTTTTCAATCAAAAATGCATTTTGCAGTGCAATGGTGTGACAGAAATCCAAACAATGCACGTTCTTACTTGTAAGGGAGCGGAAAAAGAAAAAATCAATGCCTTTATACGATTGACCAATTCGTTTTCTGTTAACGAGATAGAAGGAGATCAGTATTATCTTGCAAAATTATTTTCTTCCATTTCAGCTTTGTTTGATAAGCAACGACACGTTTCAGAAAGCGAAACTCAAGGTCTCTTTGCTGAATTATATACAGTGTTGTATTTAAGAAATGCCGGTCATGATATCGCCAACTACTGGCAATCAAGAAATAAAATGAAATTTGATTTTTCAATCGATGCCAAGCGACGATTCGAAATAAAGTCCACACTTAAAGCAGAAAGAATACATCATTTTAGACATGACCAATTGTTAAGCGAATTATACGATATCAAAGTTGCTTCTGTAATGCTTAGGAAAAGTGATTGTGGAATTTCATTAGGTGATATCGTAGAACAAATACGTGAAATCTATGTTGACAATTTTGCTTTGATCTTGCACATAGAAAAAACTATTTCTCAAATTGATGAAGATTACTTGTATGGTATTAAATATGATGAATTGTATTTAAAAAGCAATATAAGATTTTACGATGCAAAAGACATTCCGCACTTCAACGAAAAATCTCCTGATGGCGTATTCAATGCAGAATATGATTGCAATTTAGAAACTACAACATATTTATCGCAAGAAAAATTTGCTGAATGGATTATGGAGGATAAAAATGTTTAAAACATATGATT